>ERZ1292630.76-Hain-H41-02um-R3-76-length-109037-cov-10_pt1 | contig 109037 bp, 104 predicted proteins | sample MGYA00564408_ERZ1292630 | MGnify/ENA primary metagenome ERZ1292630 (study PRJEB36523, sample SAMEA6512641) | groundwater metagenome | collected 2019-01-08 | study: AquaDiva: Metagenomics assemblies of 32 groundwater samples
AATTTTTCGGTGGAAAGAACCCGTCGCTGTCGTTAAAGAACTCAGTCGGTATTCTCAGAAAAGACCTTTCCGTGCAAGCTGTCGAGGATGTAATAAAGTTTTCATTGAGCAAGCCGGATAAAACTATAAGGCGCACAAATGGTGAGATCGTCAGGGACGCCCAGGGGCAGCCCTTGATTGATAATCGCGAAATAGCGTTGGGCAATCCTAATCAGAATAGGATCGATAATAAAGAATATGTTCGTAATCGAGCCGATCGTATGTTTTCTCAGAAATTTCAAAATGCTCCCGGTGAATTGGTTCCCCGTGGAGATTCTTTCCCAAAAACACGACAGACGTATTAAGACGGCGCATCTAATTGAAGGGGGCATCAGTGGATCAACAGGCTAGAAAGGCAATTAGGGAAATGCTTCGCGATATCAAGGTCAGCAAAATTATGACCACGCGGGTAGTTTCCATTCAAGTAGATACAAATTTAAGCCAAGCGGTTAAATTGTTTACGGACCAATCGCTTACTCACTTGCCCGTTGTTGATGTGAATAATAAAGTTGTTGGGTTGTTGAGCCATATGTATATTTATAAAACGCAAGCCCCGCGCAGGTTCGTCGAGGGCGAGGCGACCGCAGCGCCTGATATGATTATGGACGGCGACAGTTTTTATCTTAAAGAAACGCTTGATCGGCATTATCTAAAAAATATTATGAAGAAAGATCCTTTGGTTATGAACCTTAATGAGAGTTTAGCTGTTGCGGTTCATTTTATGGCCAATCGGAGAATTGGATGTATACCCATCGTCGATGATTTGAAGAATTTGGTAGGCATTATTACCAATCAGGATATTATTAATTTTTTGGCGATCATGTTGGTTTAAGGAGATTATCCGGTGCTCTTGCGTGAACGTATTGTCATTTCAATATTATTTTCTGTGGCGATTTTAAGTTTCGTCGATATTCTTACCCCACAGGGAAATATTTTCTGGGAACGTTACATCGGATTTCCTGGGAGGTATGCGATCACGCAGGGGGCAAAAGTCGGTTATGTTAACGGCCGTTGCCGGTTGGTGATTGCCCCCAGGTTCGATCAAGGGGCGAGCTATTTTAAAGATGGCTTGTCTCCAGTTTTGACAAGCGGAAGATGGGGATACATCAATGCAGACGGACGATGGGCGATTCCTGCAAAATTCTTGTGGGCCGGTGAATTCAAAGAAGGGCGGGCCGCTGTTTTTGTTCCGTCAGTCGAGCGCTCGGGATTGCTTAAATATGGTTTTATTGATACGCGGGGCGAACTTATCATTCCCGCGATTTATGCGAGGGTCCATGATTTTTTTGAAGGCGCTGCGGCGGTTATGTCGGCAGGAGTTTGGGGATTTATAAATCTGGATGGTCAGTGGCTGAACGCTCAACGCTATGAAGATGCCAAGGATTTTGCTGAAGGTCTGGCCGCCGCCAAAGAGAAAGGGTTGTGGGGATTTGTCGACCGGTCGGGTATTTTCTTAATCAGGCCGCAGTTTGAGGATGTCAAATCTTTTGCCCAAGGGCTTGCGCCTGTCAAGATTGATTCGCGTTGGGGGTATATCGATAGAACAGGCCGTTGGGTTCTTGAACCTCAATGGTCGGTTGCCAATAATTTCTCGAACGGGCTGGCGATTGCCGACGGTAATTATATTGATCAAACAGGGAAAGTTTCGATTAACGGTGGAAGATTTGGTGAGATTAATGATTTTTCTGAAGGGTTCGCTTCCGTTGAAGTTCCTATCAAACACAGATTCTCGACCAGTAAATGGGGTTATATTGACCGTACTGGTAGTTTCTTGATTGATCCTCGCTTTGAGCTTGCCAGGTCTTTTAAAGGCGGGCTGGCACGCGTGAGTAAGGATAAAAATGGGCTACAACGTGGTTACGCGTTTACCGACGGCCGGCTAGTTTGGGATCCGGCCGATTGGGAAAAATCCGCAATATTTAACAGAAACATCAGAGTCGCACTAACCATTTTTATATTTTTCTTGGGGATTGTCGTTCTTAAATTCTTGCGATATCGACAGCGTAATCTTTACTACATTCATTCGATTAGTTAATCAATAGGCTTTTATACAAATGATTTTCGACGAGATAGATAATCTGCAGAGGTATACGCTTGCGTATATCGAGGATGTCCGGAAATTTTTAAGCCGAACTGATTTATCTGAACTTGCTCAGTCTGAAATTGAAATACGGGGGCGTGATTTATTTGTACGCATCATGCGTTACCTTCCGAAACCTGCTTCTGAAAATAAGTTTGAAACACATCGTTGTTATGCTGATATTCAAGTGGTTCTTGAGGGACGGGAGAGTATGCAGGTTGCCCCGGCGAGTGAATTACAGCCTGTGACTGAATACAGCGTTATCAATGATTATCAATTTTATAAAGTTGATCACAATATTTCCGATATCATCGTCCCAAAAAATACTTTTACTGTTTTCTTTCCTGGGGAAGCTCACCGTCCTTCCTGCCTTGTCGCGCCTGGTGATGGCGAGGTGTTTAAATTGGTTTTTAAGGTTAGGATGGGCAATCCATGAGCGAACTTAAAATTGGATTATACCGGCATTATAAAGGAAAGATGTATGAGGTTCTTGCTCTGTCTCGTCACAGTGAAACTTTGCAGGAGCTGGTTGTTTATAAAGCGCTTTATCATTGTGAATTTGGCGAGGGGTCGCTTTGGGTCAGGCCCAAGGACATGTTTTTGGAGAGTGTCCTAGTTGACGGAAAGTATCAGCCGAGGTTTGAGTTTATTGACAAAACAATCATGGGGGGATTAATGGAACGCAAGAATTTATCCACGGGTTCAAAATGGGAGCCGATTATTGGTTATTCCCGATTGGTTAAAGTGGGTGGTCACATTTTTATTTCCGGAACTACCGGAAGCGGCAAGGATGGCAAGGTTACAGGAGATGCGTACGCCCAGACCAAACAGGCAATTCAAAATATTGAGTCGGCATTAAAACAAATCGGCGCTGGCCTTAAGGATGTTGTACGCACACGTATTTACTGCACGGATATTTCTCAATGGGAATTAATCGGAAAGGCGCATGGTGAGTTTTTTAGTGAGATCCGTCCGGCAACAGCAATGGTGGAGGTTAGCAAATTAATCGCGTCCGAGATGCAGATTGAAATTGAAGCCGATGCCGTTGTTAATTGAGGATTATGTATGAAAATTATTTCCTGGAATGTTAACGGTCTTCGAGCCGCGCTTAAAAAAGGGTTTACGGATTTTGTTTTAAAAGAGAATCCCGACATACTTTGTCTTCAGGAGACAAAACCTCCGGGGACTGCTATTGAAACCGGTCTGGCTGGTTATGAGAAGTATTGGAATCACGCCCAGAAACTAGGGTATTCCAGCACTGCGGTATTTACAAAAATAAAACCGCTTAACGTTTCAAATGGTTTGGGTATTGAGAAACACGACGGTGAAGGACGCGTCATCACCTGTGAATATAAAGATTTCTTTCTCGTGAATGTTTATGTTCCGAATTCAAAGAGAGAATTAGAAAGGCTTCCCTATCGCCATCAAGAGTGGGACGTGGATTTTTTGAAATATCTTAAGAAGCTTGAGAAAAAGAAACCGGTTATTTTTTGCGGCGATTTGAATGTGGCTCATCAGGAGATTGATCTGACTTATCCAAAGGCAAACGTCAACAGCCACGGGTTCACGCCGCAGGAACGTGAGGGTTTTGATAATATTGTTAAAGCGGGATTCGTTGACACATTCCGGGAATTTGAAAAAACCGGCGGGCATTACACATGGTGGAGTCCTATGAGTAATTGCCGGGCTAAGGACATCGGCTGGCGGATCGATTATTTTTGTGTCTCGTCGGCATTGCGGCCTCGTTTGAAGAAGGCGTGGATTTTAAAGAATATTATGGGATCGGACCATTGTCCGGTCGGGGTGGAGTTAAATGGATAAAAGAAAGATTACGATTATTCCCGGCGACGGCATCGGCCCAAGCATTATGGAAGCGACGCTTAAAGTGTTGGATCACCTGCAATGCGGTTTTGAATATGATTTTGCCGATGCAGGTCAGACGGCTTTTGATAAACGAGGCGAACTGTTACCGCAAGAAACAATGTTTTTGATTAAAAAAAATGCGGTTACTTTAAAAGGCCCGATCACAACACCAATCGGCGATGGTTTTACGTCGATTAATGTTACTTTGCGAAAGGCGTTTGACCTTTATGCCAATGTAAGGCCGGCGCTGTCGTTTGCGGGTACAAAATCCAGATATGAAAATGTTGATATCATTACAGTCCGCGAAAATACCGAGGGGATGTATTCCGGTGAAGGGCAAACCTTGACGGAAGAAGGCCAGCATGCCGAGGCGGTCAGCGTCGTCACGCATAAAGGAGCCGAACGCATTGCGCGGTTTGCTTTTGAACTTGCGCAGAAAAACGGCCGTAAGAAGGTGACGATTGTCCATAAGGCTAATATTTTAAAGACGACCTCGGGGTTGTTTCTTAAGACTGCGCGTGAAGTGTCGAAAGATTTTGAAGATATCCAATGTACGGAAATGATTGTGGATAATTGCTGCATGCAGTTGGTTATGAATCCGAATCAATTTGATGTGATTGTGACAACTAATCTTTTTGGAGATATTATTTCCGATCTTTGCGCCGGTTTGGTCGGCGGGCTCGGAATGGCGCCGGGTGCCAACATCGGCGAAGACGCGGCGATGTTCGAGGCGGTCCACGGCAGTGCTCCGGATATTGCCGGAAAAAATATCGCCAATCCAACGGCGTTGATGCTTGCCGCGGCGATGATGCTCGATCATCTGCGTATGACTCCCCGGGCCAACCGGCTGCGCCAGGCGATCCGCGATGTGATTGCGGGGCATGACTGTGTCACTAAAGATCTGGGCGGCAACGGAACAACGGATGAGTTTACCCAGGCTGTGATTGAAAAGCTTTAAAAGTCAAAGCGGTAAAATGTTTAAACGTGTCCTTACTTTTATTGTGGTCTTTGTCATCGTATGCGTTGCTGCGTTTAATTGGATTCTTAATTCTTCTTTCGCCACTGAACGTATTGTGGCGGTAATTCTTAAAAAAAATCTTCATGACTGCACGCTGGAAAAAATTACGATTGGCCGGCAAAAATTTATGTATCCGGGGCAGTTGGTATTGTCTGATGTCCATATCCAGCTGAATTTGAAGGACGATACTTTTAAAATTAATTTTAAGAATGTGCGGTTCGACGGTTTGAATCATTTAATTTTGATGCCGGCTGCTCTGCAGGTGTATGCTGATGGTGTATCGTTTGAATCTAATCAGATTAAAATACCATCCGCTCATTTAACGGTGGAGTTGCTTTTTCGTCAATGGGCTATGAATCGATGGCAAGGGAATGTCGCCTTAAAAGATGGGGAGGCTTACAAATATAAAATTCAAAATATCACGGCTGATCTGAAGGGAAATCCGCGCAGTCTATCGGTGGATAACTTAAAAGCGGATTTTTATCAAGGTAATATTTCTGGAAAGATTGATTTGGATTGGACGAAAGATGTTCGTTTTCAATCAAGTGTTAAATTTGCCGGGGTGAATATCGGCGCTTTGAAGGAAGTGGACGACTCTGTTTATGGGCAGATCGAAGGGATTATTCAGGGCTCAATTTCCCTCGGTGGAACGGCGCATAATTTTAATACGTTAAGTTTAAAGGTAAATGTTACTAAAGACGGGCGCTTAAACGCGGCATTCTTAAAATTCGTATTACCGTATATACCGCGCACAGAAGAATCAAAGAAATTACAAAATTTGATGAAGCAGGGGCTGAAGGTTCCTGTTGAGGTGGCCAACGTTGATATCCGTAGTATCGATGAACATAAACTTTCCGGAGCCGTTAATCTTGGTGTCAGGCAAATCAATTTGAACTTAAATCTTCCGGTGGATATTTTGTATGACGGGAATCTTTTTTCGCTGATAGAATGGTATAGAAAATTAGGCAAATAGGAGGCGGCATGGGAAGAGACAAAATGTTTGCGATTTTTTTCTTGGTGATCTTGGCAGCGGTGGCGCAAGGGTGCACGGTTAAAGCCGTTGGCGATCCGAATAGACCAATTACCATTAATGCCCATATCACTTTGGATATTAAAGGCCTGGAAAAAACAGCCAGCAGTATCGAAGATTATGTTAGCGGCGCGCCCGCGCAGGGAACTGTTAAAACACAAGGGGGGAAGTAAGATGAAGACACCGCAATTGCTATTAAAATTCGCATTGATAATAATCGTGTTGATAATGACTTCTTCAATTGTTGGGGCAGTTTCTTACGATATCAAAGAGATGACTCCTGAGGTAAAGGCCTCATTAGATGCCCGTCGGGCAAGATATGAACAGTTGGCAGTCATGAAGGCCCAAGGCAAGGTTGGGGAGAACAACCGCGGTTATCTTGAGGCGCTAGAGTCTGGTGATGGAGTTAGAGATGTTGTTGACGCCGAGAATAACGACCGTAAATCGATTTATAAAACAATTGTCGGACAAAATGGTCTGCCTGCCGATGCCTTGGCAACCGTCGAGAAAGTATTTGCGCAAGTTCAGCGCGATAAGGCCGCTTCTGGTGATTCTCTCCAGGATGAGTCAGGAAACTGGATTAAAAAATAGAAAACTTCCTTCACCATCGGGGTGACGGTAGTGTTTCTGAGGAGCTATATGATTAACGCTATTCTTGACACTCAGCTTGTAATGACAGTCAATAATAAAGTCGGAACGCTGGCAGAGATTACAAATGTCATTTCTGCTTCCCAGATCAATTTGATCGCAATCAGCGCATCCGCTGTGGAAAATATCGGGCATATTTATTTTGTGACCGAAAATAATGCTGAGGCCAAACGACTTTTGAAATTAAGAAAGTACGATATCCGCGAGGAAAAAGTTGTTTTGGTGACTTTGGATCATAAGCCGGGCGCATTGCAGGGTGTCACAACCAAAATTGCCCAGGCGGGTATTGATTTAACGCTTCTTTATGGCAGCGTCGAGAAAGAAGGGATCATAAGCCGAGTTGTTATGATCGCGGAAGATAATAAAGCTTTGCTTCTTGCTATCCGCACTTAATGTGGAGGGAATACTGTGGCATCTTTGTTTACAAAAATTGTTAAAGGTGAAATCCCGTGCCATAAGGTCATGGAAGACGCAAATTATTTAGCATTTCTTGATATCCGCCCGATTAATCCAGGACATACATTGGTGATTTCTAAACTAGAAATAGATTATATTTTTGATTTAAACGACGATCTTTTGGCTGGGCTTTTGATCTTTTCTAAAAAGGTTGCTCACAAAATCAAAAAAGTGGTTGATTGCCAACGTATTGGCATTATGGTGGCCGGGCTAGAAGTGCCTCATGCCCATGTGCATTTGGTGCCGATTTCATCCGTCGGAGATCTCAATTTTGCTAAAGCCCAACTTGCATCTTCTGACGCATTGGCAAAGTTAGCCCTAGAAATCCGTTTGGTTTAAATCTTCCCCGCCCCGGGGGGGATGTTCCTTTCTTTATGATGCGACAATTTAGTAAAGAATTTAAGATTTTCCACAATGCGGACCGGCTTGCCGAACGGATATTTCTTGCCCTCACAGTTCTTTTTATCGGGTTTATTGTCTTTACTAGTTGTCTGATCACGACAACGCATAAGTACAAACTTAAATCGAATGTATTCGTGCAGCTTTTTACAGGCCCTTCCCTGGATTATGTCTACGCGTATCATGATTTAGGGGATCTATCGACGAATGTCCTTTTTTATATCCCGCTCGGTCTTTTCCTATCGTTAACTGTTTCTTTCCGCAGGCCGAAGTTTTTAACGCCTTGGCTTCTGACCGGCTTTTTATTGAGCACAGCCATGGAGATATCGCAATATTTCATTGGCCGTTATGCCGACCCCGTTGATTTAGCGACAAATACTTTAGGATTTTTGGTTGGTTTTGAACTTGGTGTGCTTGCTATCCGATATTTTGGTTTAAGGCCGTCGGCGGTGTTAGGCATTAATCCGGATAATCAAACCAGTACAAAGATCAACACAATAGCATCTATTCGGTTTTTGTATATTGCGGTATATTTGTTTAGCTCTTTACTTCCGTTCGATATTACCGTTGACGTTAAGCATATTTTTAACAAACTGCATCCTGATCAATATGGACAGATCCGTTTGATTCTTGATCCGTTTTTCCATTTGTCCCATTGGAAACACGACGCGGATGTTGTGATTGGGCTTTTTCTTGGGCTTCTTCCAGTTGGAATCCTGACCGCGATGCGGGATGGTTTTAGGAAAAACCTTAATCCCGTTTCAACGGTTTTAGTTTGTCTCGCCTTGGCGGGTGTTTGTGAATTTGGGCAAATCTTTGTTTATTCCCGTACGTCGGATGTCAGCATGCTTATTCTTGCCGTTTTGGCAGGAATTACGGGGTGGCTTGTAGGCCGTCTTTGGTTTATGTTGCAGGATTTTGAAGGTTACTCGTCTTTTGAGAATGACAATCATCGTAATAATTTCTTGATATCGATCACACTCATGTATGTTCTGTTTTTGTTTTTTGCGGCGCTTTCGCCGTACCGATTTGAATTTAGTCTTAAAGCTATTGAACAAAAAATTTTATATCAGACAAATTTTATACCATTTAAAAATCAATTGGGTATGCGCAACATTGAGATGAGCTTTTGGCTTTTAAGAGACGTCGGTGCGTTTATTCCGTTAGGGCTTTTGTTGACGTTTTATTCGCGTGTTGTTCGGCCGCTTTTATCCAGAGGAATTGTGATTAGTTTAGTTGCCTTAATCTGCACGCTGTTTGCGGCCTTTTTGGAGCTCTCCAAGGCGACCGGAGTGGGGCGTTATAGTGATGTGACGGTTGTGATGTTGGCTTGTTTCGGATGTGTGATCGGGAGTGTGTTCTTTCAGTTTCTCTCCAGAACCAATAGAGTTTGATTTTGCATATTGGTTTTTGAAATATTTTATGATCAAGGTTATTAAATGAGTGTGCGGTCTTTGCAAGAACGCCCGTATTTTAATTGAAATTGACACTCGGTGTAAAGTCACTGTATTATAAAATTCATGAATAGAAATTTTAAATTATCAATCGTTTTTGTTTGGTGCTTAATTATTTTTACCTCTTGCGCCGATGCGGCAGTGCATATCAGCGCCAATCCCATTGACGGCGGTAATTCACTGCGTTTTGGACGGGTGGATGGATCGATGCGCGTGAATAAAACTGTCCGTCTGCGAGTAACTTCTGATGAAGGAAAGCAATACCAAATCTACCAGAGACTGCAAGATCCTTTGGTCAATGAACAGCATGTTTATTTAGGGGAACAAACATTGACGACTTATGCGGTGAGCGGTTCGAATGCTTCGGGCACATTGTATGCGCAGTCTAACGAACCATTGGGGGCTTCTGACCAGTTGGTATTCACGTCGTCTCCTGATGGCTCAAGCGATACGGTAACATTGGATTATCTTATCAATTCCGACCGTATTAATTCTTCGGGAAATTTTATAGGACGTATTGCTTATACCGTTCGTTCGTTGGCAGGAGGATCTCAGGATCAGGCTCTCATCAATGTTGATCTTGATGCCGCGGGAACATTTAAGGCGTCTGTACGAGGAGCCAAACATTTCGACAGGGTTTATCTTGAATCATCTCAACGTGCTTTGACACAAGATGGTATCAAGATAGCCTTCGAAGGGAATTTTAGGGATGAACTAAAGGTTTATCAGGAAACTCGGGATTTTCCGACTAATGAGCAGGGTGAAAAGATCGGCCCGGATAGTGTTCAGTTTTTTGTAACCGGACAAGGTGCGGGTAATATCCGCCCTGCGCCTGAAGGTTTGGGGTATAAGCGGGAATTACTTTATCAATCGCGTGAGGAAAAAAATGAACTGGTTGTTAATTTCATGATTAATCCGCAAAAGACTGCACATTTAAAAGCAGGGTTGTATCGCGGCCGAATTGTGGTTATAATTGATTCCTCGCATGGAGTTCAGGAATTTACATTAGACCTTGAAGTGAAAATTGATCCTGTATTTGATATTGAGGTTATTCTGCCTTCACAAGGCGTTCGATTTACAAGGGTTTTGCCCACAGATCCACCGCAAACACAAGAAGTAACGGTTAAAGTTATATCGAACTTGGGAAAATCTTATGTTGTCATGCAGAATGTAGCATCAGCCTTAGTGACTCCAAAGGGTGATGAAATTAAAGAAAGATATTTCTTATTAAAAGCAGAATTAATAAATAATTCTTCGGGTAAGATTCAATCGTCGGAATTTGTCCCGGTGGGGGTAGGAGAGAAGTCGATATTTTATTCTGATCGGGATGGATCATCTGCGGAATTTAAAGTGATCTATCGTTTAAGTTCCTATCCTGAAATTGCTGCGGGTGATTATGGTGTGCCGATCATTTTTTCGTTGGGTGAGATGTAGCTGTCTTTATTAATACAAATAAAAAGGGGGAAATTATGAAAAAAGTTTCTTATTTATTAACTGCAGCAGTGTTGATACTGGTGCTTCAAGGGGTTGGTCTCGCGGGTGCCGCTACGACTAGTTTCTTGGTTTCCGCGAGCGTTCCTGCGGCGACAGGGGTTTCCATCACAGCGTCACGTGTTAATTCCGCAACGAACGCATTTACTCCGGTTGCTGGAACGAACTTAAGTTTTGATCCCTTGACGTTTAACGCAACTAATGGAATTTATCTGCCCGACCATTTTTTTGCCATTGATGTGGGTGTCGTCGGGGGCGCAGGGGCGCCAAGTGTGGTTGTTGCATACACAGAGGGGCTTAATCCTAATAATCCCGGAAAAGGGTTAGGTTGGCATTCCGCGGCCACGTTTATCCGTGTGGAAGGAACAACGGAGGTTCCTTTAACCGCTCACGGCCCTAAAAAATTGCTTAAAGATATTTCCAGTGAAAATATAACATCAACAGAAACAACGGGAGGTTTTTTAAGAGTTTATGCCGGTATTTTGACCGGTGATGCAACGACTCCGGCAACGGGCGTTCCATTTACAAATGCCGATAAGCCAGGTGCGTATAATGGAACGTTGGTTGTCACAGCCACTGTTCCCTAAAATTCGTAGGGGAGGGTTTAAAGCCCTCCCCTAATTTTATCGATGATAAATAAAATTCTTTTATCCTTACTGTTTTTATTGTTTTGTTTGCCGGTTCACGCTCAGGTGTTTGTTGAACAGGGTAAGGTGAATCTTTTGGTTCATCCCGGGGAACACGTTAGTGACACGGTGACGATTCACAACACGACCGGTAAAAGCGTAAAAGCGCGTATCTATTGGGAAGATTTCTCTTATCAGCCTCCCTTTGACGGAGCCAAGAAATTCGCACCTGCCTCGACGTTAAAAACTTCTTTAGCCAAATGGATCCAATTTTCTCCCCGCGATCTTGTTTTGCCTGCGTTCGGGAAGGTAAATATTTCTTATTCAATCGATGTCCCGTCAAACGCCCAAGGTGGTTATTATGGGGTCCTTTTTGTTGAGCCGCAAAATCCTGAGCTTTCTGGTCCGGATAAAGGTGTAAGGATTATAACCAGGGTCGGTTGTTTATTTTTTGTCGAGACCGGCGACAGAAGCAAAGAGGCATCTGTTGATCAGATATTTGTTAACGGAAATATTCTCAAAGGGCGTTTACGCAATCAAGGAAATGTTGTTTTGTTGCCGCAATCGTCGTATTACATTATGGACCGTGAGGGGTTAGCGGCCGATCGCGGGGAATTAAAGAAACGCTATTTACCGCCGGGTGAGTCGGTTGATTTTGATTTGCCGTTGAGCAAAGATCTTTCGCCGGGGGAATATACGCTTGTGTTGACGTTTGATTTGCAAGATGGGGATGTGCTTGTTAAAGAAATTGAGTTTACCAAGAATTCCGATATTCAATATCAGGTTCGCACGATTCGGGATTAACGCCCTTTTCCAGTTCAATGACAAATCTTCAACTTTTCGCTTACTATTCAGAGATTTGCCAGTTTGATTGGTAAAAAGAAGGTCGCTAAAAAACCATGTCTTTTCATCGAACGTCAGAAACAATGTTGAATTTGCTAGCTTATGCGCCGAATCCTATTTTTATTTTTTATTTTATGTTCATTCGGAAGTCTGTTGGAGCCTTTGGCCTCGGCGCAATCCAAGGAAAGCTATAGTTATTGTCTGGATCAGGCTCAGGCTGCCCTTAGCCGAAATGAATATATTAAAGCGATTGATTATCTTAAGCGCGCCCATCTCGCATCTCCTTCCTCAAAATATCCTTTAGAAAAAGTAAAAGCTATTCAGGATCTGATCAGAAATCGTAGTCGATATGATGACGTCCAGCGTCGTCTTCGACTTTACAATAAATATACGCAGATGGGGAAGGGTGCTTTTGAGCGGGGCGATTATCAAAAGGCATCGTACTATTTTCATTACGCAGGACTGATGGTTCCTGACGGAAAGAAATCCGGGCAATATATTAATTTAATCAAGCGAACGGTTGAAAGGCGTGTTGTTGATGTGCCTGATGTGAAAAATGAGAATCAATTTAGCAGTTCCGTTAAAGTCTTTGATAACCCAAAGATTATTGATCAGGATTCTTTAAGAAACCAAACGAGTAAAGATGAAAATCTCAAAATAATTTCTGCATCAGTAAAAAGTAAAAAATTTTTACCGTCGCAAAAAATGCCACTCATTACCGATAAAATAAGTTCGAAAACATTGCCGCTTGACGATGCCTTATGGGCGTCTCAACCTAAAACGCAGCTGCAGATTGAACATGGTTCTTATTTAATTCTTGAAAGCAGGGACATCGACCGTTTTCTGGTTATCACGCCAGGGATTATTGATATCGAACGTCTTGATCGCGATCATTTGAAGATAACGCCTATCCACATCGGCACCACGTTTGTCCACATTTGGGATTCTCGAGGCAGATGGACGTTTGGTGTGCAAATTATTTTTCCGGTTCAAGCATTTGAAAATAAACCTCAGGTTCCGACTGGCGAGCGATATGTCGATCCGTTTAAATTTACCTATGCCCTTGACGGTGGTTCGTTATACCGTGGGAATAGTATTCGTTCTTCCAAAAGAGAAAATCTTAACATGCAGCAGGTCTTGGCCGTGAAGGGCGAGACGCCCTATGGCGTTGCGGATGGATCAGTTGGTTATTACAAATTTGAACAGTCGACAGAGGCGACGAATTATACCATCGGGTTAAGCGGTGCCAAAGGCGCGGGGTTCACTGGAGTTAATGTTCGTGGTTATGATGCGGTCAAATATTTCTCCGCATTAACGTTCCCCGGACAGTATTTCAGAGGTTTTTTGATTGAAGGTAAGACTCTCGGTGAAAATATCGCCGCTACCTATGTGTATGGCCAAGATCGGTTTACTTACAGTTATATTTCACCTGGAGTTGTTGAGGACAGGCGGTCCTATATTGAGGGTGCGCGTGTGACTTTATTTCCGAATGACGATAATCAATATTCGGTTAATTATGCCCGCGGTTACGGTCCGGCTCGTCAGACTTATTTAAAAAATGAAGTCTATTCGTTGGAAGCGCAGCATCGGTTTGAGCCTATGCTTTTAAAAGGAGAGGTTGCGACTAATAAAGACACGTTGGCGGAAACAATTTCATCCAGGATCCAAAGTGATGGGCGCTTGCTTCATGTTGATTTTCGGGATATTGATAAAGAATTTACAACCATTACTGGCTTGCCGTCTAACCGGGGTGAGATCGGTGCCAACGTCGGCATGGATATGGATTATGATTTATGGAGTATTAATTCTAATGTAGACTTTTATCGGGATCGCTTTTTACCGAACCTGGATGATCCTGATTCTATTAATTATGATTTAAATTCTTCGGTGAATTTTATTCTTAATGACACTATGGGTTTTGCATCAACAGTCTATTATTTAGATACGCCGGGGGAGCTTTCTCCTCGAAAAAACTTTCGCTGGATGAATACTCTTTCCAAGCAATTCAAGGTTATTGGAAATCGAGATTTAAGAACGTTTGTAGGGGGATCTTATAACCGTAATCGTGTCAAAGATACGCCGATCTCTGAGTATGACCGCTACGCGGCGAGTGCCGGATTTCAGGTTGGGATTATCAATCATTTGAGTTATTTTGCGAATTACGAATATTCTTGGGTGGATGAATTATTATCCGGTCGTTTAAGTTATCCAAGTGTTTTTAATACAGGGCTTAATTATGCCAGAGAGCTCACAGAGAAAATTTCAACTAATATTGGTTTTTACTATCGAGATGAGCAGAATTCTGATGGAACCAATAGTTTCTTGGCCGGAGAAGACAGTATCACAGGAAACCTGGGGCTTTCGTACCGTCCTACGAATAGTTCAGAGCTTTTTGTAGACAGCCGCGTGAGAAATGTTTGGCGGGAAAATCCTGATAATCCGGCTTATAACGAAATCGATGTGCGCTGGGGGCTTCGTTCTTCCTGGGATTTGCCGTTTTCGTGGAATCCTTCGGGAGTCATCTACGGGGTTGTTTATAAAGATCTCAATAGCGACGGCCAAAAAGACCCTGGGGAGCCTGGGATTGCTGATGTCCACATCAAAGTTGGTAAGCAAGAGGTGCTCACTAATAGTTATGGAAGGTACAAGGCCAAGGTCAGGGCCAAAGAAGTGATGGTGTCGGCTGATTCTTCGACGGTTGCGACAGGTTATGTTTTATCGACTCCGGCCATTTTTGAGATTTCGATACCACACAAACAAAGTGTTAACTTTGGTTTTACGGCACAGTCGGGGATTTATGGGATTGTGTATTATGACCGCAATCAGGATAACCAACCGAATCAAGGGGATGAATTTATCCAGAAGGCGAGAATTATTCTAGATGATACGGTCAATGAGATTTCAGACTATGACGGCACCTATTTTTTTAAGAATGTTGGAAGTGGAAAGCATACGTTACGGATTGATGTCAACTCACTACCTATAGAATACCTTCCTTTAATCAGGCTGGTCAATCGGCTCAAGGTGGAAGAAGGTTCCGTTTATGTTTTTCATGTTCCTTTGAAAAAGAAATCCGTGGCCGTTGAGTAAACAAGATTCCTATATCGTTGGATTTATTGGGAACGGTAAGCCTGATCCCCGCTCAGACAACGACTTCGCTTCGCTCCGTCGTAAACTCGCTGGGAGACAGCGTCAGGCTTACTAGAACCTGTCGCATAAATTTTAATTATGCGCAGTGGGTGGTTGCAGGGAATTCATGAGTGGGAGGATCCACACCGGGCGGAGGGGCCCACGAATGAATTTCCAGCGACAGGTCCCGCTACTTAAGTTATTGATGCAATTATTCTTAGTCCACAACGTAGGAGGCGAGATACACGAGAACGTTGTCTCTGATTTCGGTTTGTATCTGAGGCTGTGCCGGAATGCTTGCTATGTTTGATTGATCAGTAATTTCGGATGTTGCGGGTGGCAGCTGGGCTTGCTCAGGAATGGTCACGGATAATGTAAAGGCGGTCGTTTGGCTGATTTGTGCGTTAATTGGTGCGGGCCAAAGTGCGGCGGCAAAAAATATGGTTAAGATAAAACGCTTATAAAACATAAACCCTCTTTAAAAGCTTCGGTAAGCATACCGAAAAAGAGGGCGGTGTTATTTTTGCAGCCATTTAACGTGTGGCGCACGGTAACCAGACAGCCATATCCTTAATAATCAGGAATTAGGCTCACGGCTTTGTCGATAAATCGCTTTTACGGTTTATCGCCCTGAATAGATTGTTACAGGGGCCCTACTCTTTCGAGCAGTTTACCGATGTATCGTTTCAAAAGAACGGTTAGTGATTCTTGTGCTACTAAAAAAAGTATAACATATTGGGTGGCACAATAACCACGTAATTGCCCATATTTCTTATTGAATAAACGGGCAAAAATACGATAATAAACAGCAGTCTTTCTTAGCTTAATTTAAATATTCTTGTAAATTTCTGAGGTGTCTATGAACCATGCGATTTTATTGATTTCTTGCCCTGATCAAAAGGGAATCACTGCGGCTGTTACCGGATTTATAGCTGAGCATAATGGTAATATCCTTCATGCGGATCAGCACATCGACGAACAATCCGCCACTTTTTTTATGCGTCTGGAATGGGCCTTGGACGGCTTTAATATTGAGGATGCTAAGATCCATGCGGCATTCGGTCCTATCGCGCAGAAATTTGGCATGCGGTGGGAACTTAGTTTCTCAAAAGTTAAAGATCGGATGGCTATTTTTGTTTCTAAACATCTACATTGTTTCCACGATTTATTGATCCGTTATAAGGCGGGCCAGTTGTCTTGTGAAATTGTTGTGATTGTCAGCAACCATTCGGATGCCGGGGCGCTCGCTCGAGAATTTGGAATTTCCTTTGAACAGTTTCCTGTTTTTAAAGAAAATAAGAGGGACCAAGAGAATCAGCAAATTGAACTTTTAAAGCGTTACCGTGTTGATTTGATTGTTCTTGCCCGTTATCATCAGATCTTAACTGGGAATTTTGTGAAGCAATATCCGAATAGGATCATCAATGTTCACCATTCGTTTTTACCCGCGTTTGTCGGCGGTAATCCTTATTTGCAGGCATATGAGAAGGGTGTCAAAATTATCGGTGCCACCAGTCATTATGTCATCGAGGCGCTTGATGCCGGCCCGATTATTGAGCAGGATACTGCGCGTATCACGCACAGAGATGAGCTGAGGGATTTGTTGCGTAAAGGTGAGGATCTGGAAAAGGCCGTTTTAAACCGCGCTGTGCGTTGGCATTTGGAAAAGAAGATCTTATGTTACGAAAATAAAACGGTTGTTTTTGATTAAAAGGGCGCAGGAATGCAAGCATCAACATTTGTCATCGGTAATGAAGGAATGGATCGTGCGGGGATTAAGGAATCTTACGTGACCATTACTTTTGAAATTTATTCAATACGAAGGCCGGGTTATTTGACAAGCTCTGGTCGCTAGTGTAACATACGGCATATTTTTTAACCTACCCAACCCTCGGGGTGGGATAGGTTAAGTTTTAGGGAGAGGTGTCTGAGTGGTTGAAAGAGCACGCTTGGAAGGCGTGTGGGCATCGCAAGGTGCCTCCAGAGTTCGAATCTCTGCCTCTCCGTTTTCTTCCTTACATAAAAAGTTCCTACCCGAAAGGGAGGAGCTTTTTATGCTTATTAGAAAAGAAAACGGAGACCCTGGAAAGGATTCTTTCCAGGGTCAAAATAAGCTTTTAAACCGAATAGAAAATTTTCTCATATTCTATTTTAGAGAAGAAGCGGCGGACTTCGGTGAGGTTCCGTCCGAACCAGAGTCGACTCGAAAGGAAGCTTATCCGCTAAGGATAGCTTCTTCTTTTTAGTTTATGCTTAGTCGGAATATTCTGTTTTCGCCTTCATTAAATGTGATATAGTAAGCACCAATTTATTGCGACAGCGCGCTTATCAAAAGTAAATCATCAATTCACGAAAATTTTTCCTATGGATATCTACGAAGCCTGGGGCAAGGCCTTAAAACAAACAGAAGTTGTTCGTTCCCGTATTTGCGCGCTGCAAACCTTCCACGCCACGCAGGTTCCTTACATTCTACTTTCTGAATCAAGTGTTAATTTTGGAGATACCGTTGTCCGTCGGGGAGAAGTGACGGTCGACAGGCCTTCCTTGATTTTGCCGCCCAACATTCCGCAATTAGAAGGTTTTGACTTCGAACAATCCAATTCTTTTGATCAAGAATCAATGGTCAACTTTCTTTTGATCCGCGGCGTGAGTTTGCCTTCCATGAAATACGATAACAAGACTCATCAGCTGGATGTGTATGAAGGCAATCTTGATAAGGCGGTTAAGCATTATCTTAATGAACTGCAACAGAAAGAAAACGTGTCCTCTGGATTATTAATCGGGCCGGAGGATGTGTGGCAATTTTCGCTGTTGATCTTTATTTGCTCTCAGATTGCCAGGAATACACAGATCGATATGCGCAGATTGATTGAGGATTATAAAAAGCGTGAAATTTAAAGTTTTTATATTATTTTTTCTCATGATGTTGGCGTTTCCTTCCTTCTCGCGGGCGGCAGGTGGCGGTACGTATCGGCATGTGCTGGATAACGGCATGGTTGTGCTGGTTAGTGAAATGCCGCAGAGTCCGACGGTTGCTATTTATGCTCTGGTTAAAACAGGTTCAGCGACCGAGGGGAAATATTTAGGGATGGGTGTTTCGCATTTTGTGGAGCATATGCTTTTTAAGGGCACTAAGAAACGAGCCGTTGGCGTTATCCCAGCCGAAGTTAAGAGCTTGGGCGGAACGATCAATGCATCGACGAGTTATGATTACACCATTTATACGCTTGATGTGCCGTCTGCATCGTTCGTTCAGGGATTTGATATTATTGCCGATATGATCATGAATTCTAAATTTGATCCTTCCGAGGTAAACAAAGAACGTGAAGTTATTTTTGGTGAAATGCGCATGATCAATGACCGCCCTGAACACAAACTGGGTGATCTGGTTTCAAGTATCGTTTATTTAAGGCATCCCTATCGACATCCTATCATCGGATACATTCCACTGTTCGGCAAAATTTCGCAAGACCAGCTTGTTGAATACTATAAAAGCCATTACATTCCTAACAACATTGTTTTGTCTATCGCCGGAAATGTTCGGGATAAAGATGCTATGTCTTTAGTCGCGCAGACATTTAAGGATTTTGAACAGCAGTCTTATGTGGATCGGCATTTGCCGCAAGAGCCTGAGCAGATTAGTTTCCGACGTGTAGAGCGGGGGTATCCCAGCAAGATCACCCGTTTTTCTATGGCTTATCAAGGCGTTAGTATATTTAATTCCGACATGTATGCTTTGGATGTTTTGGCTAATATCCTCGGTCAAGGAGACAGCTCGCGTTTATATTTAGATGTGTATAAGAAGAAAAATCTCGTCAATACAATTGGTGTTTCAAATTATACGCCTGCTGATCAGGGCGTCTTTGAGATTAATGCTGAGTTTGAACTTGGGGAAGTGGATCAAATTATCGCCGCCATTCAAAAGAATATTGACCTGGTCAAAAGAAATGGTGTGAGGCCCGATGAGTTAGATAAGGCAAGGCATCAAATTTTAAGTTCAATCATATTCGGGCGACAAACGGCAGCTTCGGAGGCGTATAACACGGCTGTGAATGAAGCTATCTTGGGAGATTATGCTTTTGAGGATAAATATCTTGAGCATATTCGTAAGTTAAGTGTTAAGGATATTCAGCGTGTGGCCCAGAAATATTTGATTGATGATCATCTCTCGGTGGTGGTTTTAAGGCCTGAAGAGCAAGTGCAACAAAAGATCAAGGATGATCAAGAGGTGGCAGAATCGGAAATTAAGAAAGAAGAATTTTCGAATGGGGTGAAGGTTTTGCTCAAAGAGGATCACCGTCTGCCGATCGCAACGATCTTTTTAGCTATACGGGCAGGAAGCCGGGAAGAACCGGAAGAACAAAGCGGGCTTAATCAGTTAACGGCAGACCTGTGGCCTCAAGGAACTGGTTCTTTAAGTTCTCAACAGGTCGCGCAAATGGTTGACGCGCGTGGAGCTGTGTTAAGTTCTTCCGGCGGCTACAACTCGATGAGCCTTCACATCGATTTTTTGTCGGAGGATTTGACATTTGCGCTTGATTTGATGGAAGCTTTAGTTAAGAAACCTCGATTTGCGTCGGAAGATTTTGCGAATCAGCAAAAGCAAGAAATTGCCAATGTCAAAGAACAGGACGACAGCATAAAACAGACGGGCATTACAAATGTGCGTCAACTCCTGTTTGTGCGCCATCCATTAAAGATGGATATATCGGGCACAGTCAAAGGTCTCGAGAATATTACGCGCGCGCAGGTGGTGGAGTTCTACCAAAAATTTTTGACAGCTGATCATATGGTGATCAGTCTTTTTGGAGACTTTAATAGCGTTTCTGCGTCGGCTGAATTGAAAAAAAGATTTGGTAATCTGCCTAAGCATTCTGTGAAGCTGTCACAATTTCACGAGGATTTGCCGAAAGAGTTGCGCGAAAAGTTATTGACCATGGATAAACAGCAGGCGGCTGTTATTGTTGCAATGCGCGCGCCCGATATTTATGACCCGGACCGTTATGGCATGGAAGTGATTTCTTCTATTTTGGGTTCTTCCCTAAGCGGACGTATGTTTGTTAAAATCCGGGAGGAGTTAGGCAGCGCCTATACGCTGGGAGCTGGGTATTCGCCGTCCTTGGATGCAGGTATGATCGTACTGTATGTTTTAACGACGGATGCTCAGGTTGATCGTGTCAAAGGTATTCTCTCTCGAGAGGTTCAATCTTTGATCAATGTCCCGGTTGGTAAAGTTGAATTGGACGCAACTAAATCAAACTTGAATGGCCAATTTGATAGGCAGACGCATACGATAAATCCTTTGGCGGGTATGACGGGGCTGGATGAATTGTATGGGCTTGGCTACAATGAATATAAAAGTTATAAATCTAGGATTGATAACATTAATGCCGATGATATTCAGCAGATTGCCGGAAAATATCTAGACCCGGCTCACGCATCAATTGTTGTTATTCGTCCTAAAAATATGGAGAAGAAATAAGATTTCTCCTCGAAAACTAGGGAGTTTCTTGTTTACAAGCCTAAGTTTCAATGTTAGATTAAACCTGTTTTAAAACCTATGAACCAAAATAAAATATTTGAACTTGAGTCACTGCTTGTTCCTTCCCTCAGAAGAAAACTTGAGTTATTACAACCTCAGGAAGAGCGGGAGGCCCTCGTGCTTCAGGCCTTGGAGGAGTTTCTTAAAAATGATTTAAGAGGAACTTTTGCGGCCGAATTCCCATCGCAAAGTCAGAAACAGCATTTTGCCGCCAGCTTTTTTTCTTACGGTGTTATTGAGGAGATGCTTTCTGATATCAACGTCGAAGATATCGTCATCAATGGACTTAAGCCGATCTACATTCATCATGCTCAAGACGGTTTTGTGCCGACCGCCAAACGTTTTGCCAGCCGTAAAGAACTTGATTTATTTATAAATAAATTGCTCGTATTTGCCGGACGCGGTGAATTAGAAAAGATTGTTAATTTCGAACTGCCTAACCTGGCGGGCCGTGTCAATATTATCAAAGCCCCGTTCGGTCCTCAATTGTGCATTACCAAGGCGAAGGTTGATCCCATCAGTATCGTTGATTTGATAAGGCGCGGCAGCCTTTCTATTGAAGCGGCCGCCCAGCTCTGGCTTTATCTTGAAGGCTTATCTATCCGCCCTGCTAATATTATCATTGCCGGAGGTCCGGGAACTGGCAAGACAACGTTATTAAATGCGCTTTTGAGTTTTGTTCCGGTTTCCGACCGCATGGTCATTATTGAAGACACGCTGGAATTAAATACTTTCTTGGATGATAGTTGCTCACGTTTGGAAAGCGATGATACTTTGAGCCTCGCTGATCTTGTGAAAAACAGCCTGCGTATGCGTCCAGAGCGTGTCATTATCGGCGAGGTGCGCGGGGAAGAGGCTCGCGATATGATCACTGCCGCTAACATCGGTAAGTACTGTATGTGTACCATCCATGCCCTAAACGCTCGCGAAGCAATTATCCGTCTGCAGAATGAGCCGATGAATATTCCGGAAATCTTGGTTAATTTGATTGATGTGTTTGTTGTCTTGAAGCGATACCATGTTGGAGAGCGTGTCTTTCGCATTATTGATGAGATCAGTGAAACCGGAGGGATGGAGCAATCCAAAATCCTTTTGTCGCCGACGTTTAAATATAACTACGACCGGCAGTTATTGCAGATGGTGTCGCCGAGCACGGTTTACCGCGATAGGCTGGCTCAGCAATCCGGTTTACTGCCGCGCGATATTATTGATGAAACGATCCTGCGTGCGTATGCGCTTAATGAGCTTTTGCGTCTTGAGATGCACACCATGAAGGATGTCACAACATTTTGTCGCGCGTACAAAGAAAATCCCCAGGAATGTCTTGCCAAGCTTGGGCTTGACCGCGTCAAGATTCTCCAGCAGGTTGGCCAGAATAATCAAGGCAACGGCAAGCAGCGCTAACGTGGTTTCCAAATAACTGTTGAGTTTTGAAGTTCTTTTATATATAATCCTGCCTTATCAATTTTAGGTTTCGCGCCAACAGATATCGTCATCATTGAAGTGATTGCGCTCGTAGCTCAACTGGATAGAGCATCAGCCTACGGAGCTGAGGGTTGCAGGTTCGAATCCTGCCGAGCGCGCCAGGCTTCGTTCCAAAACTTACGTGTTGGAACTCCGCCTGGCTTCGCCAGAAGTCAGGCGGAGTTTTTGTGTTTTAAGGAAACGAAGCCTGTTGTCCGGCGTAGTCCGAGGTCAACCGCAGGTCGAGCTTCGGGACGAAGACGGATCAGCATTCAATGAAACACTATGTTTACATTCTCAAGAGTCAAAAAGATCCTAAACAATTTTACGTCGGATACACCACGAATCTTGAAAACAGGATGGAAGCTCACGCCAATCCAGAGCCCAGAGCATACACGAGGCAATATGCCCCTTGGAAATTGGAAACGTATATTCTTTTTCAGGACAAGCTTTTAGCCCAGCAGTTTGAGATTTATCTAAAAAGTCATTCTGGACGAGCTTTTTTAACAAAGCGTTTAATAACTAAAACCTAGCTAATGTGATGTCCAACAGCTAGGATTTTTTATTGCCTATGTCAGTGCTTGATAATATGTATATGAAAGAGGCGATCCGGCAGGCCGCCATGGCTTCTGAAAATGATGAAGTTCCTGTCGGCGCAGTTATTGTTCATCAAAATAAGATCATTGCGAAGGCGCATAATCAGATTGAATTATTGAAAGACCCGACCGCGCATGCGGAAATGATTGCCATCACGCAGGCGACCAATTTTCTTCAGTCGAAGTGGTTGCAGGAGTGTACATTGTATGTTACAATCGAGCCCTGTTCGATGTGCGCTGGAGCACTTATTCTCTCGAGGATTGACCGGGTGGTCTTCGGTGCCCATGATGAAAAGACCGGGGCATGCGGTTCGATCATTAACATTGCCCAGCACAGTAAGCTCAATCATATGATCAATATTTCTCACGGCATTCTGCAGGATGAATGCGGCGCGCTGATGAGTGATTTTTTTAGAAATAAAAGAAAGAAGAAAAAATAACAATTGGGAGAGGTGGCAGAGTGGCCGAATGCAAGTGACTGCTAATCACTTGACCGGGTAACTGGTCCCAGGGTTCGAATCCCTGCCTCTCCGTTTTCTTTTGGTACGAATAGTATTTTATGTAGTCTTTTTTTCTAGAATTAGAAATATTAAAAAAATAATAAACCACTTTAGGATATGAGAATATCTTGAAGTGGTTTTTATTTATTCGCTTGGCCACCTTCCCCGCCCTGGGGGTTGGGGAGGCTTCTTATTTTTATTCTCTTTAGCTTGACAGGTAAAAGGGTGGCGGGTAAATTGGGTATATGAGAGAAACAGGAGAAATGAGAAAATAGTGTTTTTTCAAGGACGACAAGGATTTATCCTGTCTGGCCAGAACGGCTCTGTAATTTTATGCAAAAGGAATCTTTAACCACAAAAAACATCGCCGGATACTGTCATGTCACCCAAAGGACTGTGGTGCAATGGATCAACGAAAATAAGTTGAAATTCTTTCGTACTCCGGGGAAGCATATACGGGTCGATCGAAAGGATTTTCTTGATTTTCTAAATGAATATCGGATGCCTGTTCCTGATGAATTGATCACGTTTGCACAAGAAAACGGCAAAAGAAAAATTTTGATTGTGGATGATGACAAAGAAATGATGCAGGCTATAAAAAGAATTTTGATGCGGGAAAAAGTTTTTCTCATAGCGATTGCTAATGACGGATTTGAGGCTGGGAGGGAATTTTCAAATTTTAAACCTGACCTGATTATTTTGGATATCAAAATGCCTGGATTTGACGGTTATCAAGTCTGTTCGTACATACGTAAAGATTTGGCCGATACCCGTGTAAAAATATTAGCAATTTCCGGTATTTCTGCAAGTGCTGAAGGCGCCAAAAAGATTATTCGTTTGGGGGCAGATGATTATTTGGCCAAGCCTTTTAGTAACGAAGAGTTAAAAATGAAGATCCGTTCTTTGTTGGGCCAGGAGAAAGGACGAAGCTATGCTCGATGAGCAGATGTCTAAGGAAGAGTTAATTAAGGAACTTAGTATTCTTCGGCGAGCGTTGAGCGAGTATAAACGCACCGAACAGTCCCGGCTGGAGGGTGATGTATATTTCCGGGTTATGGCAGATCATGCGCCTGTTCTCATTTGGATGAGCGGCCCGGACAAATTATGCACCTATTTTAACAAACGCTGGCTTGAATTTACCGGTCGTGTCCTGGAAGAGGAGATAGGAAACGGCTGGGCCGAGGGCGTTCATCCGGATGATTTGAATCGTTGTCTCGAGTTCTATACCAAAGCTTTTGACGCCCGTCAGGATTTTCAAATGGAATACCGTTTGCGAAACGCAAAGAATGAATACCGTTGGGTTTTGGATCAAGGGATGCCAATGTTTGCCGCTGACGGAACTTTTACAGGATATATAGGTTCCTGCGTGGATGTCACGGACCATATGTTGGCGATGGAAGAATTACATTTTGCAGAAGAACGATTGCGTCTTGTATCTAAGGCAACAAACGATGTGGTGTGGGACTGGAACCTAGCTGCCAACATCCTTTATTGGGGAACTAATTTCGAAATTCTTTTTGGATATTCGCTGAGCGAAATTGAGCCGGGCATTGAAAGCTGGCATTATCGTTTGCATCCCGAAGATCATGACAGGGTCATCGCCGGAATTCACGAGGCTCTTGTTCAGCGACGGAATAATTGGTCTGATCAATATCGGTTTAAGCGCAAAGACGGTTCTTATGTGGATGTGTTCGATCGGGGATATGTGATTTTTGGGGAAGATGAAAAGCCTGTACGTATGGTTGGGGCAATGCTTGACGTCACCGAGCGTAAGAAATCTGAATATGCGTTGCAGGAAAGTGAAATGCGTTTTCGCGTGCTCTCAGAGAATTCTCCGGTGGGTATTTTTCAAACGGATAATGAGGGTCGTTGTTTGTATGTGAACCTAAAATATACAGAAATTACCGGCATGTCGTTTCAAGACGCAAAAGGAGAGGGTTGGTCAAGAGGTTTGCATACGGATGATAGAAAATATGTTTTTGATGCCTGGCAAGAATGGGTCAAGGGTGGTAAAGAATTTTCTTTAGAGTATCGATTTATGAAGCCTGACGGCAAAATTGTTTGGGTTCTGGGTGTTGCGTTTGCATTGCGTAATGATAAAAACGAAATCATTGGATTTATCGGCGATATAGTTGATATCACCGAACGTAAATTATCCGAGTGTGAAATGAAGAAGAATATTGAAGAACTAAAATTATTATTGGCCATTACGGTTGATAGAGAAAATACCATGATTGATCTTAAGAAAGAGGTCAATGCCTTGGCTCAGGAGTTAAAACTGGCGCCGCCGCATGATCTTTCTTTTCTCTCTGAGAATAGAGCGGCATTATGAGTTTTGTTTTCTCGTAAGGTTTACAAATAAACGTCAATAAATTGGCCTTAGGAATCTCATCTTATTTGTCAAAAAAAGCGGCCGTGACCGGAGGGTTTTCAGAGGTTGGGTTGAATTTTAAAGTAACAGTTGACGTAATCACTCTCAGGGAGAAAAAAGAATGGAGCATTTTCACGATTTGCTCAAACGCCAGTTGAACAAATGTTTTAATGCGTCTGTCTCCAAAGTCTCGGATGACTGGATGTCGTTGTTAGGACAGATTAATGACACCTACCATCAATTTGATAATGATAGGCGGATGTTCGAGCACTCTTCGAATTTGCGTTCACAGGAATTGATCCAGAATAAAGGGGATATTAGTGACATTTTATCCGCTTTCCCAGATTTATATTTTGTTGTTGATTATTCCGGCAATATATTGCAACGCAATACTGTGAAATTTACAGATCAAAGAGTTTTGTCTCAAATTGTGTTGAATAAGAAATTACAGGACGTGATGTCATTGGAAGCAGGAAGACTTTTTGAAGAAGCGATTCAAAAAGTTCAGAAAGATAACGAAATGACCAAGATCGAATACTGGTTTTCCGTACAGTCTGTTGAGAAGTATTACGAGGCGCGGCTTCTTCCTTTTCAGGAAGACAAAATTTTTATTGTGGTCCGTGACATCACGGAACGCAAGCGAACTGAAGAGACGATCAAGAAAACAGCAGCTGAAAATCTTCATCTTGCCCAAGCGATTAATTCTGTTACCGATGGCATTGTAATTACGGATTGCCGGATCCTGGATCATCCGATTATTTACGCTAATCCTGCTTTTTCTAAGATAACAGGATACGCGTTCGAAGAAATCGTTGGACAAAATGCTCGTTTTCTACAAGGGCCTGATACCGATCCAAAAGTTGTTAAGGAAATTTCCGATGCCCTAAAAATGTATAAGGGCGTTTCAGTGGTAATTCTCAATTACCGTAAAAACGGCGAGGCATTTTGGAATGAGATGGATCTCTCGCCGATTTTTTCTGCGGACGGAAAACCCTTGTATTACGTAGGTATTCAGCAAGATGTTACTATCCGCAGGAAAACTGAAAATGAAGTTAAGGTCATGAATGTGAGTCTTGTTAATAGTGAACGGGCGTTGCGCCATATGCTTTTTGATTTTAAAAAGACGCATGATGAGTTAAAAGGCGCCCAGAGCCAGCTTGTGCAGTCGGAAAAATTAGCCGCCATCGGTCAGCTAGCTGCCGGTGTCGCCCATGAGATTAATAATCCGGTAGGTTTTATCAGCAATAATATGGAAGTCCTTCAAGAGTATGTCGGAAATTATACAAAGATTTTAAAGAGCGTTGAGGATATTAAGAAGCATATTGAAAAAGGAGATATGGTTGAGTCCAAATCGGCAGTCGACGCGCTCAAGAAATTGGAAGCCGAGATTGACGTTGAGTACATGGTCAATGATGTGGGCAAATTATTGGAGCATTGCATCCGCGGATTGGAAAGGATCCGCAAGATCGTCTTGGATTTAAAGACCTTTGCCCGGGAAGATAAAGCGGGGGTCATGGAACGCATTCAGATCGAAGAGGCTATCGATAGTATTCTTAATATTGTTCAGAGTGAACTTAAGTATAAGGCTGAGTTGACCAAGGATTATGGGCCGACCGATCCTGTTCGCTGTAATCCGCAAAGATTGGGGCAGGTATTTATTAATTTGCTGGTTAATGCCGCCCAGGCGATGAAGGAGCGGGGGAAGATTAGCATCAAGACTTACCAGCAGGACGGCTATGTGTGCATCGATTTTTCTGATACAGGCCAGGGAATTGCTCCGGAAAATATCGTGAAAATATTTGATCCGTTTTTTACAACCAAGCCGGTTGGAGTAGGGACGGGATTGGGATTAAGTGTAAGCCATGAAATTATTAAGAATCATGGCGGAGAGCTAAAGGTTAAATCGAAGCTGGGAGAAGGTACTACGTTTACGGTTAGGCTCCCTTTAAATGAAGAAATTAATTCTTTAAATAAGGAGCAATGATGAGCAAGGCGCAAGCTATTTTAAAGCCCGGAATCAACGGCAACGGCAACGGCAACGGCAACGGAAAGTATGCCTTCTTAAATCCAGCGAAATGGTTTTCCAATTTTAAAGTACACCAAAAGCTTTTAACTATTAGTTTGAGTTTCTTGGTTCCCATTAGCATTATGTTTTATTTTATCCTTCAAAGTGTTTCGGGTTACATTAATTTTGCGACTCTTGAACAATATGGGAACTCTTTTCAGCGGCCGCTTGTAGAACTTTTTTGTTTTATTCCACAGCATGAGGATTTGGTGCGGCGTTATTTGGAAAAAGAAGAGGGTGTTTTGGATCAGATATTGAAAGTGCAAGCCAAGATTGATCAGGAAATGGTACTTTTGGAAAGTGTTAACGCGAAAGTTGGTGTTCAACTTCAATTTACTGATGAGGGTTTAGCAAAACGTAACCGTAGTCATTTTCGTGTCGAGAATGTTCGTTCTGAGTGGGAAGCTCTTAAAAAGAATTCTTTAACTTTGACGGCTGATGGTTCTCAAGAGCGACATCAGCATTTAATCGCAGATATCCTGACGATGATCACACATTGCGGTGACACATCAAATCTAATTTTGGATCCTGACCTTGACAGTTATTATGTTATGGATACGACGTTGTTAATTTTACCTCAAAACCAGAATCGATTGACGGATCTCCTTCGAGATAGTGAGAAAATTCTAAAAAGTGAGATTCTTACACTGGAAAATAAACGGAAGTTTGCAATTAGTGCTGTTCAATTGCAGGAAGCTGATCTAAACCATATTTTGAGTGATGCGACGTCCTATTTAAATGAGGACGTAAATTTTTACGGAATTAGCCCAAGCCTGCAAAGGAATATCCCTCCAGCAGTTCAATCGTATAAGGATGCAGCTCAAAAGTTTATCGCATTGAATAATCAGATTGCGAATGGTGAAACTATCGATTCATCGATTAGGAAAGAATTCTTTTCTCTTGGTTTTAAGGTGAGAGAGGAAAGTTTTCATCTTTGGAATGTCGCCGCGGATGAATTAGACGTGCTGCTTAAGAAACGAATTACTCATTACGAGTACTCACGCCGTCTTGTGTTGCTTTGGACAATAGTGTCTTTTTTGGTGTCGCTTTTTATTGTGTTTTTTATTAATCAAAGCATTTTAATTCCTCTTCGCGAATTATTGAGCGCGACCACCAGGATCGGTGAGGGGGATTTGGCGTGGCAAGTCGATGCTAAATTATTCGCGCGTGATGAATTTGGTACGTTGGCCAAGTCATTTAATTCGATGATTAAAAATTTACATAATATTACGGCTTCCCGGGATGAACTTGACAGGGAGATCGGCCACCGTAAATTGATGGAAGAAGAACTTCTTAAATCTCTCGATGAGCTCAAGCAAACCCAGGTAAAACTTTTTCAATCCGAAAAACTGGCCTCGATCGGCCAATTGGCCGCCGGTGTGGCGCATGAGATCAATAACCCTGTTGGGTTTATCGGTAATAATATGGAAGTTTTGCGGGAGTACATTGAAAATTATTCGAAAATTCTGTGTGTCTTTGAAAAAGTCAAAGAGCAGATAAACAGCGGTGATCTGGAAAAGGCAAAAGCAATTCTCATTGAACTTAAAGAACTAGAGGCAGAGATTAATTTAGAATTCATGGCGCAGGATGTCACTAAACTATTGGAACATTCTATCCGCGGCTTGGAACGAATTCGTAAGATAGTTCTGGATTTAAGGACCTTTTCTAGGGAAGAAAATACGGAATCGACAGATCTTATTAAGATTGAAGATGTGATCGATGGTATTTTAAATATTGTGCAAAATGAACTTAAATATAAGGCAGAGCTCATCAAGGAATATGGGAATATTCCTTTAGTCCGGGGCAATGCGCAAAGGCTTGGGCAGGTATTTATTAATTTGCTTGTAAATGCCGCGCAGGCCATAGCGGACAGAGGAAAAATTACTATAAAAACTTATGTGCAGGATCAGTATGCCTGTATTGATATTAGCGATAGCGGCCAAGGGATTCCTGAAGAAAACTTAAAGAAAATATTTGATCCATTTTTTACAACCAAACCGGTGGGGCAGGGAACCGGGTTGGGATTGAGTGTCAGTCATGAGATCATTAAAAAACACAACGGGGAATTAAAAGTGCGGTCTAAGGTCGGTGAAGGCACGACCTTTACCGTTATGCTGCCGTTGTCAAAATAAGAAAGGTTTTTATCGGGCGGAAATGCCTGACATGATGTTTTTCTTGGTTGGATATTTCTTAGGCTTGATATTGGTTTACAAAATCCATTAAAGTAAGTGATGGGCAATTAAGGAGATGATTTAATGACAAAAGAAACTCAGGTTTTATTTTTAGATGACGAGGAAAGTATTTTAGACGGCCTTCAACGGCTTTTTATCAAAGAGCCGTACGGAATTGTGACGGCGTCTAATCATGTGCTGGCCTTGGAAATTCTTGCTAAAGAGAAAGTCAAAGTGGTGGTCAGCGATCAGCGCATGCCGGATATACAAGGGGTGAAGTTCTTAAGGGAAGTTAAAGAAAAATATCCCGATGCCATCAGAATTCTTTTTACCGGATATACGGATTTTTCTTCGGCGGAAGAGGCGATCAATATTGGTGAGGTCTTTCGTTTTATCAGCAAGCCTTGGAAAACAGCGGAATTATTGGCGACTATCCGTCAGGCTATTGAGCATCATGACTTAATTGTTGAAGCCAGATCTAAGACAGAAGAAATCGAATTAGCCAACAAAAAATTAAAGACAATGTATGAGATGCAAAAAGAATTTACTTCGACGGTTTCCCATGAATTACGCACTCCGCTTGCTTCAATCAAGACCGCTATTGATCTTGTTGTTAAGAAAACTCTTGGGGAAATCAACGCTGATCAAGAAGAGGTTTTAGGCAGGGCTAAGAAAAATGTGGATCGTTTAAAGCGGTTGATCGATGATATTTTGGATCTAACCAAAATGGAGGCGGGTAAACTGTCGATGAATTTTGCTATGGGTGATGTCAATCGTTTGATCCAAGAGGTTGCGGACTCCCAAAAGGATGTTGCGCAAAGCCGTGGTTTAGTTATCAAAACTGAGTTCGACCAACAAATTCCGCAAGTTCCTATTGATCAAGACCGCATTGTTCAAGTTTTGAATAATCTTGTGGGCAATGCGCTTAAATTTACAAAAGAAGGCGGAATCACTGTTAAGACTCAGAATAAATCTCAGGAGAATCATATTGTTGTGAGTGTCATTGACACTGGAAAAGGAATCGCGGAGGAAGATTTGGCCAAGCTTTTTCAGAAGTTTCAGCAGATCGAATCCTCGGTTGAGAATGAAGAAGGGGGAACGGGCTTGGGGTTGGCGATCTCTAAAGAAATTATTTTTAGTCATGGCGGAAAGATTTGGGCTGAATCAAAGCTTGGTGAGGGTACGGCGTTTAATTTCGTGCTCCCTGTCCAGGAAAGAAGGATAGCGCCATGAGCCAAGAAATTAAGAATCAGAAAAATATTTTATTAATTGACGATGATATTGATTTACAGCAATTAACTAAGATAGTTTTAAAGTCGAAAGGACATATTGTTGAGACTGCTAATAACGGGTTAGAAGGCCTTGAAAAATTAAAAACATTTATCCCGCATTTGATAATCCTTGATATGAATATGCCAAAAATGGGAGGTTTGGAATTTTACCAAAAGATTTGCGAGGGAGGCAGTCATCCCAAATATCCGGTTTTAGTTTTGACGGCTCGAGCGAATATGGAGCAATTATTTAAAGAATTAAACATCGACGGGTTTATGGCCAAACCTTTTGAGATGGATGTGTTCTGCGAGGAAGTTGATACGATTATCAAGAAAACTTCGGGTCTTGTGAAAAGAATTTCGACCATGCAAGGGGATGGGCCGCGTAAAGTGTGTATTGCGGAAAGTTCTACGGAATTATTTAATAAAATCGGTTTGGCTTTTCTTAATGCCGGATATGTTGTTAATCCGGCACGCACCGGTACGGATGCTGTTGAGCGTATCTGCGCGGCAGTTCCTGATGTTGCTCTTATTAATTTAGGCCTGACGGATATTCCTGGTGATATTGTCATTTTAAAATTAAAGAAAATGGCAAAGGCCCAGGCTGTTAAATTTATTCTATATACAGCCAAGACTGCGGAAGAGGCTACCATTGCGGAAAAGATTGGTAAAAAAGAAGGGGTTGATCGTTTTGTCGTATATACCGACGCGCAGCAACTTGTTGAAGTTGTTAATGAATTATTAAATGTTTGATAGAACAACGTGGATGCGCGGTTAAATTAAGTTATCGTTAGAACAGCTTGACGTGAGTTCTCGTCACAAAAACATAGTGTTATTCGAAATCGATGCATAAAAAAGACAATAATTCATTGATCATGTTCTAGGATTAAAGTATTGTAAACACGTCACTTAAGGAGTAGTAGTAACGCAGTCAGGGTTAAATTTAGAATTCAAATAATACAAGTGTGAGGCTAGATAAGTGACAACTTCAAAAGTTATATTATTGATTGATGATGATATTGATTTACAGCAATTGACGAAGATTGCCTTAAAATCCAGAGGTTATGTTGTCGAGACGGCGAATAACGGTCTTGAAGGTTTAGTAAAATTGGAAACACTCAAGCCTGACCTGATTGTTTTGGATATGAATATGCCCAAGTTGGGTGGGTTGGGATTTTACCAAAAGATTTGTAATGGCCAAGACCGCCCGCCCTATCCGGTTTTAGTTCTCACCGCCCGTACTAATTTGGAACAGCTTCTTATGCAGATGAATATAGATGGGTTTATGGGTAAACCATTTGAAATTGATGAGCTGTTAAGCAAGGTTGAAGCTATTCTTGAAAAAGTAAATCCTGGAGGTAAATAAAAATTTTGATAGAGAAAGTCTTTGAACGATGGCTTTTGTGTTCCTTGGTTCCGGTCGGCAATCAGGAGGTATCCGCATGCCGCAGAAAATGAGCATGGAAAGACGACGCCGGCTGGATTTTGATGTTGCCGCCTATTTGTTTATTTTAAATTTAGTTTTAATTCCTCCTTATTCTCATGCCCAGAATCTATCACCCGATGTTCCGTCAGCAAACAGTGTCGTAGAAGGCAGGGGTTTAACTGTTGACCCGAAAAATAAGAAAATCTCAATCGATTACAATGAAGCTAATCTGGTTTCTGTTCTGAAGGCTTTAGCTTATTCTTTTGATTTAAATTTGGTTATGACCAAGGATATTACGGGCAAGGTTTCTGCGCAATTGCAGAATATTACCATTGATGAAGCGCTCAATGCGATTTTGAGTGTAAACGGATACAAGTTTGTTCGGAAAGATAATATTATTTATGTGAAGAGTGTTAAAGATGTGGAGACGATGGTTCAGCCGTTTCATTTAAGTTTCTTGATCGCGGTTGATGCGAAACAATTGTTGAGCAAAACGATTTCTTCAAATGGGGATATTCAGATCAATGAGGCTTCCAACAGTCTGGTGATTGTTGATGATGTCGAGCATATTGAAAAGATTAAGCAAATCCTCACCGAGATTGATGTTGCCCCTATTCAAGTATTGATCGAAGCCAAAATCGTCGATATACAATCCAAGGATTTTGAAAATTTGGGCACGACGATTAATGCTACCTATGACCCAAAGGGAACATCGGGGGGAGGTTTATTCGGCCGTTCTAATCTTGCGGGCGAAAGCCTGGGGATTGCTACAAGCATGGCTGGGCCATCGACTGATATAACGGGGAATCAATTTCAGTTGACTCCGACGTTTAAAAGCTTGTCCGTGGATGTTCAGGTTGATGCTTTAATCCAAAAAAACAGAGCCCATGTTCTGGCCTCGCCTTCGATTGCTACTTTAAACGGCAAAGAGGCTAATATAATTATTGGCGAACGTTTTCCATTTTTGGAGACGACGCAAACTGCCAGCGGAAACACTCAAACAACACGATTTGTGGATGTAGGGACATCTCTTAAAGTGACCCCGATGGTTTCTCCTGACGGGTGGATAACGATGAAGGTTCACCCGGAAGTTTCATCGGTATCGGCTTCATTGTCGGCGGGTCCTCGGATTACCACTCGTGAGGCGACCTCAACGATTCGCGTCAGAGATAACGAAACAATTATTATCGGCGGGTTGATCAATAAGAAAGATGACCGCACAAAAGCGGGGGTTCCATTCCTGCGTTCCATCCCCGGTATCGGATGGCTGTTCTCCAAGCGGAGTTCCAGCAAGGAAGATACAGAGCTGACTGTTTTTATTACTCCGCATATTATTCGAGCCTCGAGCGTGGTAAACGGCAGTGGGATCAAGCGAATGGCGCTGGATAATTCTGAATACGCGGATAAGGGCGACAAATTTATTCAGGAAAGCATGTTTGCTTATGTCCAGAATTTAGAAGCGGAATTAGACAGTGTAAAACCGCAAGAAGTTGATCTGCTTAAATACGGTGAGATGCTTCAAGCCTATCAGATGATCTACCGGCAATTCCCTGATTCTCCTCGGGCGGATTTATGTTTATTTAAGATTGCGCAGATTTATAAAATTGGTTTTCATAAAGCCGATGCTGCTGCCCAATATTTAAAGGAGTTGTCGGAGAAATTTCCAGACAGTTCCTACATCATCGAAGCTAAAAAGATGCTTCAAACGATAACAGTTTTCTAAAGAACCCATCACACCCTCGGGGTGGAGTGGGTTTAATTTTAATAGGATTGATCGATCCTCATGGCCAAGAAAATAGTACGAAACATCGGTGCGTTGCTTCTCGAGAAAGGTGTCATCTCGCAACAGCAGTGGGAGCACGCCAAATTGGAAGAAGGAAACAGCGGCGAAGGAATTCATAAAATCCTGATACGTCTGGGGCATGTTAAAGAGGATGTGATGATTAATTTTATTTCCGACCAGATGAATATTCCGCGCATAGAATTGGGTAGTCTTGTTGTAGATTCGAAGATCATTGATTTGATCCCGGAAAGCCTTGCACAAAAATATCAGGTGATTCCGGTTTTTAAAACGGGAAACAGCGTTACTTGCGCGATGGCCGATGTTTTTAATGTTTTTGCGATCGATGAGATTGCTCTCAAAACAGGTTTGCTTATTGAGCCGGCGATTGCCACCGACAAGGAAATCAAGAAAGCGTTGACCATTTATTATTCCATGCAAAATAATTTGGGCGGCATCCAATCGGGGTCTAAAGGCAATAGGCTTTCCGCGGGGCAGAATATGGTTGAGGAAGCGCCGGTGATCAAGTTTGTTAATCTGATGATCACCAAGGCGGTCGCGATGAGCGCCTCGGATATTCATATTGAACCAGAAGAAACTATTGTCCAAATCCGTTACCGCATTGATGGTATTTTATACGAACAGCCTTCCCCACCTAAAGAGTTTCAATTAGCCATCAATTCTCGTATTAAAATTATGGCAGATCTCAATATTTCTGAATCGCGCCGGCCGCAGGACGGGCGTTTTCAGATGAGCGTCGAGGATAAAGAGGTCGATATCCGCGTTTCCTGCCTGCCGACTATTCACGGGGAGAATTTGGTTTTGCGTGTGCTTAACACCAGCAATATTCTTTTAGGTCTTGAACAGATCGGTTTTGAGGGTAAAAATTTGGACAATTATAAGGCGTTGCTGTTTAGGCCCAACGGTATTATTTTAGTTACCGGTCCGACGGGAAGCGGGAAGACGACAACACTATATTCTTCCTTAAGTATGATTAACAGCACGGAAAAATCTATTTACACCGTTGAGGATCCGGTTGAATATCGTCTTTCTGGTATACGACAGACTCAGGTTGACGCGTCGATAGGATTGACATTCGCCGCCGGATTAAGGGCAATACTCCGTCAGGATCCGAATATTATCATGGTCGGCGAAATCCGCGATGCCGAGACCGCGCAAATTGCTATTCAAGCGGCTCTGACGGGACATTTGGTTTTGGCGACCTTGCACACCAACAGCGCCGCTGGTGCGATTTCGCGCCTGATTGATATTGGCATTGAGCCGTTTTTATTGGCATCGTCGATCATTGGGGTAATCGGCCAGCGTTTAGTTCGCTTGATATGCCTGGAATGTAAGGCCAAAGGATGTGCCCATTGTATTCAAACCGGATACAAAGGACGCAGCGGTATTTATGAATTGATGGTCCCTAATGAACGTATTCGCACGCTCATCATGCAAAAAACATCCACCGCCGAAATTCATGACGCAGCAGTACAAGCGGGGATGAAAAGTTTAAGAGATAATGGGTTAGATAAGGTTGCCTCAGGAGTCACAACGAAGGAAGAAATACTCAGGGTCACACAGTAGAGGTTGAAAAGCTATGGCGGTATTTTCCTATAAAGCCCGTAATGGATCAGGTTCATTGATAAGCGGCGATTTAGAAGCCCTTTCTGAAGATGATCTGCTTCGGAAACTTCAAGCGTTAAATTATATGCCGGTTCGCGTCAGCCGCGAAGAAGAGGGGCAAAAAAATATTTCCTGGAATACGCTTTTTCCTCCCAAAGTTAAGACAAAAGATATCGTCATGATGAATATGAAATTAGCCTATATGGCTGATGCGGGAATACCGTTGTTAAATAGCATGCGATTATTGGCTGTCCAGGTTGAAAATCCGCTTCTTAAGGAAATTCTTTTGGATGTCTCGCAAAAAGTATTTGAAGGTTCTTCGTTGTCGGATGCTTTGAGCAATCATCCTGCAGTATTTTCGCAAATGTATGTCAGCATGGTTAAAGTCGGGGAGATCAGCGGGACTCTGCATATTGTCCTTAACAGGATGGCTGCTTACATGGAGAAAGAAGAAGAATTAAAACAGAAAGTCCAGGGGGCATTGTTTTATCCGATGATATTGCTTAGCGCTGGTTGCATTGTTATTGTTTTGATTGTTACATTTGTTATTCCTCAGTTTGTTTCCATATTTAGCAAGGCAAACGTAACGTTGCCATTACCGACATTGATCCTGTATTATTTCGGAGAATTTCTAAAGCGTTTTTGGTTTTTGATTCTTCCAGCTATTTTTTCTGCCGTTTATTTGACCGGGAGATTTCTTAAAACCACTAATGGAAAAAACTATTTTGATCGTATGATTTTGAGAGTTCCCTATGCGGGCCGTTTGGTCAAACAGGTTTTTATTACGAGGTTTTGCAGGGCGTTGGGCATTTTATTGGAAAGCGATGTTCCTGTTCTTAAGTGTTTGGATGTTGTTAAAGATGTTGTCGGTAATAGTGTGTATCAACGTATCATCATGCAGATTAGTGAAAGCGTACAGAGGGGCGAGAAAATTTCTCATCAGCTCAGCGGCTCTGAATATTTCCCCAACGATGTTGTCTCCATGATCTCAACGGGAGAGGAAACTGGGAAATTAGCCCCGATGCTTTACAAAGTGGCGGGCTTTTATGAATCCGTTGTCGATGATTCGGTTAAGAAATTAACTTTGCTCATTGAACCTTTTTTTATTGTGTTCATGGGTTTATTAGCCGGGCTTATTATGACATCGATGCTTTTACCTTTATTTGATATGGTCAAAACGATACAACAATAATGTATAACAAACATGGAAAATGGCGGTGATTATGAAAAATAGAAGCAGTTTTACTCTCATTGAATTGTTGGTGGTTATTTCTGTTATCTCAATTATTATCGGCGTTGTGATCCCAAGATTTAAGGGGATGCAGGACGAAGCAAACAAGGCCAAGGCTAAAGCCGAATTAAAAACATTGCAAACGGCTGTGGAATCTTTTTTTATAAATCAAACTCCGCAGGAATATCCAGCGTCTACTGGGACAATTTGTTTAACTTATCTAAATTCTGCGAGCCCGGTTATTGTTTCTACTCCATTGTATGATCCTTTTGCCAGCGCTGGCGATGAGTATATTTATGAAATCGCACCTAGCGGGAGTTATTACGTGATCTTTTCCGTCGGGCCAAATCAAAGTCGGGATATAGGCGGCGTTGGGGATGATGGCTATTTAACAGGTAATCAGGACGATGATATTTATGTGACTAATGGCCTGGGCTGGACTTAGCACTCAGCATATTTCTATGGAATCTCGAGAAATAGTATCTCGATCTTTGCCCCCCAAAAAAAGTCTTGTTATGTTTCGGATTTTCGGGCCAACCTGTCGGGATTCCTTGGTGTACCGCACAGATAATGCGACAGGTTTTACGATTTTGGAGATGTTGATTTCATTTGTACTTTTGGTTATCGGTACTGTTGCTACGCTTAATATGTTCGGCATCGGAATGAGAGCTGATGCCAATGTTGAAAATTCAACAATTGCCTTGGCTTTAGCTCAGGAAGAGATCGAATCAATTAAAGGTGTCGCTTCCTGGAGTGATATTGATTCCTTCGCTTCTTCCCGGACGAACATCGGGGGCGATTATTCTGATTTTGACAAAGAAGTCCTCGTGAGCGGTGATCCCAAGAATGTTGAAGTGATTGTCTATTGGGATGTCCTCGGCGTTGAGCAAAGGGTCGACGTATTTACTCTTTTGACAGATTATAATTTTTAATCATCCCCACCCTCGGGGTGAGGGAGGTGTTCTGGTGAACTGTAACCGCCAAGGTATGACCCTGGTAGAATTGATCGTGGTGATCGGCATGATGGGCATTCTCACGACCACGGTTATGGTTGTTTATAATTTCCATTTCAAATCATGGAATGAAAGTTATACGCGTTCTCGTATTCGAGGAAATTTGGCGCAAGCCTTAGAATTAGCGAGTAACCAATTACGCCAAGCCCAAACCATTGATGCTGTTACGCAAAGCAGTATTACCTTTACAGCTAATTCAGGCGGCGGCACGAGTTCCTATCGTTTGTATTTGTACAATGCGGATGATTCTGAACCTAATCCGCCTTATACTCAAAGCACCTATAGTTTACGTTTTGCCCAGGATTCGGTCAATTATGGTGATGGAGCTATTTTGTCTTCCGATATCGCACAGCCGACGAGCCCGGCATTTTCAATCAGTTCTAAAGTCATTAGCATTAATTTAACTGCTTTAAGCGGTGAGCAGGAAATCGCGATGCGCACTAAAGTCAGGCCCAGGAATTTGTGATGAACAACAATAAGGGCAGCGTGTTGATTCTGACGTTTTTGTTTATGACAACTGCGGTTGTCATAACAATGGCTTATCTTTCCATGGTTCGTTATGACACGATTTTAGTCGACAGCCAATCTAACGCCGTGCATGCTTTGTATATCGCTGAAGCAGGCTTAAATAAAGCGGCTTGGTATTTACTTAATATTGCGCCGGATAACACCACGGATGGCTCGTGGCGTACTCTGGCGTATCCGACGGCATCCGGTTCGGATCCCGCTGATCCTCAAGAGGAATCTTTTGCGGGAGGGGCGTACACGATATGGGTGGAGGATTCTGGCGGAGATATCTTATTGACGTCAAGAGGTGTTTATAACGGGGTCACTCGCATTGTGCATCAGCAGGAAAATATGATTATTAATCCGCCGGATCCAAGGATGTTGGTTGCTGTTGCGGGCAGCTGGGGAGTCAATTAGGCGTGAAACAAGATCTATCAAAAATTCAAAATAAATTAGGCAGAGGTAAATCTGTCATTGGTTTGCATATCGGAACTTCATCGGTTAATGCTGTTCAGGTTATCACGCATCAAGGAAAATTAACATTGATCAAGGCTGTGGTGGAAAAAATAACCCTTAAGGACGGGGAAAATTTAGATTCGGTAGTGTCAGCAGCGTTACGGGTTGTTCTTTCTCAATTTCCAATTCAGCGGGCCGCTGTTATTTGCACAATTCATGATTCTCAAGTTTTTGTCAGGAAAATAACAACGCCTCCGATGCCGGTGCAAGAATTAGACGCCGCGGTTCATTTGGCGCTTAAAAATGCTTTTCCCTTTTCTTTGGATGAAGCTGTTTTGGATTTTCGGTTGGTCGGCAAATTTTTTCATCAAGATAAGGAGAAGTATGGTGTTTTGGTGGCGGCATGTCCGATTCCGACGATTGAACGGGTCCGGGCTTTATTCTTTGGAAGATCAGTAAAACCGGTTCAAGGATCATTCAAAAAGGCTCTTGTTGATAAGAAAGAGCCAAAGTCCGCCGGAGTCAAGCTGGCCTCCTTTATTCCTGCTGTCATCGCGCTCGAGAATCTTACCGGTCGATTCAAGATAAAAGCTGATGAAATAGTGTCGGTCATTGTTTTTGGATCTACAGTTACGGAAATGATTATTTTAAAAAATTCTCGATTGGAGTTTTCTCGCAGTTTGTCGGTGACCGGCGATGAAATAACAAAAAGCATGACGGGGGCTTTTTTCTCTGATACGGGAAAAACAGAATTAACTTTTTCTGAGGCTGAGGAAGTCAAAAAGGTTTGTGGCATTCCTAAAGCTGATGACTTTTCGCAGATCACTGAGAAAATCACTTCGCAACAGGTTCTTGTTTTGATTGGCCCTAAAATTGAACAGTTGGTCACAGAAATAAATCGTTCGTTTGGTTATTACAGTGAAGAATTGCAGGGGGGTAAAGTTGATCGGGTGCTTCTTTTGGGAGAGGCTGCCAAGTTAAAACGTTTGGATGATTTTTTAAGTGATGGGTTGGGGGTAGAAGTCAGGCGGGCTAATCCGCTTGAGGGTATTTCATTATTGGATCCATCTGTCATCAGCTCGCAAGAGGAGTCTCAGAAATATGTGTTATCCATTGGGGCGGCCCTAGGAAGTCCTCAAGGGATTAATTTATTATCCCAAAAGCCTGGAAAGAAGAACGGTCGAGTTCTGCAGCTGACTATTTCAAAAATAGTGGTTGTCTTAATTGTGGCAGTGATTGGTTTTTATTTTGTGTCTTTGAATACACAAATTCGTGTTAGAAGCGAACGCATTAAGAAAACGAAACAGGATCTTATTTCTCAAGTGAAAGATGCTCGTGCTGTTTTGGCTATTCGTCGTTTAAGTGAGGGAAGGCCCTCTTGGGGAGAGATATTAAAAATATTTAGTAATGTTCCGCGCAATATTTATCTGACTGAATTAAGCCTGAGCAATGATCAACTGCACATCAAAGGCATGGTCTTAATTGAGGGGGAAGATTCTAAGGCAACATTGGCCCAGTTCATTTCAGGTTTACAGGAAGGCGTTTTAAAGGATGCCCGTTTGAAGTTTTCTAAGAAGTCAAAAGAGGAAATTAATCAATTTGAATTTGAAATTAGTGCGAATGTTGAAACGGTGGAATAATGAACATTGAAAAGATGATCAATGACCGGCTCCCGCTGATTTTGAATGTAACCTTGGCCGGTGGTGCCATGATTGGTGTTTTTGTGCTTTTGCCTATGATGGATCGCGTTAAGGGCCTCAAAGACGTGGAGAGTTTTATGGCCCAAGACAGCGGGCAGGTGAGCGGTTTGCTTAGAAAGAGAGACAAAAATTCTTTAAACCAGCAGTTGTTAAACCTAAAAGACGCTTCAAAGGTTGTGGACGAAATTACAGCCTTAGGCATGGTGCATTCCATAGTTTTTCTTTCCATGTCATCTCAGGAAAAAAATAAATCATTATATAAGAAAATTAATACCTTACCCGTTGATCTCGAAACGCAATCGACTTATCAACAATTAGCTTTGTTTGTGGGGGCATTAAAGGATTTGTCTCAAGGGATTATCTTCGTCGAGAATTTTCAGATAAACCGGGATACCGAAGAGTCTGGTAAGGTAAGATCAAAGATGCGCTTGCATATTCTTTTGAAAGTTAAAGGAAATGGAAAAAAATAAACAATTAACTATAGCCCTCCCTGTTTTGTTGGGTATTGTGATTTTGGTGTGGCTGCCTCATTTAAATTCCGCGGCCTCAAAATCACGGGGTAAGGGGAACAGCAAAGAGGCTAAAGATTCCGCGATTTCTCATAAAGAAGTGGTTTCCTTAATGAAAGATTATTCTTCAGCCAAGGTTTCTGCAAAAAATGTCGAGCCTTGGGGTGAACGCAATCCATTCGATCCCGGATTGTTGGATACGAAAATAGCGAAAGATAAACAGGATAAAACTAAGGGTCAAAAAAAGAATTTAATAAAGAATAAAGCAATCAATAAAAGCGTCATGGAATATCGTTTGAGCGGGATATTTTGGAATGAACAAAAGCCGAGCGCCATTATTAATGATTTAGTCATGGATGTCGGTTCGATGATTGGTTCTTATAAGATCAAAGAAATCAGCGCAAACAAGGTTATCTTATCCGACGGCATTAAGGATGTTGTTCTTATGCTGGAGCAAAAGTGATCGGGGCTTGAACCAAGAATATGGAGTTTCAAATAATGATTTCGATTTATTTTAACCGAGAATTCTCCGAAAGGATCTAAATACCCATGCGCAAAAAAATCTTATTTGCTTTTGGGCTAGTATTGGTTTTGTTTGGTGTATTTTGTGCGCAGGAGATCGAGTCTATTGTCAAAATCAGGCAGCAAATACTTGCGGGTAATGATTTTGGTGATGCCAAAGTGTTGAGCTTGCTCACTCAGAACATTTCTTTTTTGCTCTATAACTTTGGCGCTGTATGTATTTTGATTGTCAGCATAGTCTTTCTATTAATTAGAAACATCAATCGTTCATTGTTAGCGGCAATTAAAGACAGCCATGTTGTCGTCAACACGTGGGATTTGTCCAAGGTGATACAAACAGGCAATCAACACGATGAAGTTTTTGAGCTATCAAAGAATTTTAATTGTGCGCTTAAAGAATTGAATAAAATTATTGTTCATCTTAAGCAGGATGCCAAACAAATGACTGATGCCAGTCAGCATTTGACCTCTGCTAACCATGCGGTCAATGAAACGATGCAAAAGATGTCCACGGGTGTTGGTCAGATTTCTCAAGGGATGGACAAACAGGCGGAGAAAGTTCAGCAGGTTTCGATTGAAGTGACCCGCTTGAATAAGAATGTTGATATTTTTTACGAATGCGCCACGACCGCTTCCAAAGTGGCGGAGCAATCATCTAGTATTGCTGCGATCGGCCGGGAAAAATCAAAGAAAGCCATTGAAGTTATGAACGCGATCTATACGTCATCTATGGATTCTTCTGATCTGGTCAAGAATTTGGGCGAGAAATCGGATGCGATCGGCAATATTGTCAAGGTGATCACGCATATTGCTGAGCAAACGAATCTCCTTTCTTTGAACGCGGCCATTGAAGCCGCGCGTGCCGGAGAGTTTGGCAGGGGTTTTGCGGTGGTGGCCGAAGAGGTGCGTAAATTGGCGGAAAATTCCGCAAAGGCAGCAGATGAGATCAGCGCTTTGATCAAGGGCGTTAATGCTGAAACTTTTAAAACGGTTGAATCTATGAAGAATGTTTATAAGTTTGTCAACGACGGTAAGGAGGCTGTGCAAAAAGCGGATAATTCTTTTGAACAGATCGTCCAGAAAACAACAGATGTCAGCACGGTGATTAGTCAAATTGACCGTGTGGCCAAAGATACCAGGGAATCGGTTGGCATTGTTTTTAAATCGATTGTGCATGTTGCAACGACCGTGGAAGAAGGGGTTTCAGCCACGCTGGAAACTGGGGCGTCCATTGAAGAGGCGACAGCAGCCATTAAACAGCAATTATCATCGGCGGCAGAACAAATGAATCAAATGGCCAACAATTTGCAAGAGTTGGTTAAGCAGTTTAATGTGGGAAATGATGCAAGGTGATTATTTAATTCTGGGTAAAATTCTGCAGAAAATAAATAGGTGAAAGTTCAGTGGCGAGGAATAGATGGTGGTTGTCGAACAAGAAAGATCAAGAACTCCAGAAATTCAGATTGTTATCATTTCTTTGCGCGATCAAAAGTTTGGTATTGAAATCTCTCAAATTCGAGAGATATCAAAGATGGCAGACATTACCATCATCAATGAGCCCGAAGGTTTTATTAAAGGGGTGGTGAATTTAAGAGGTCAAGTGATTGTGGTGGTTGATTTGGCCAGCCAATTTGGTTTTTCTGCTTTAGAAAAGTTACCTCAAAGTTTTTGGATTGTTTTTATCGAATTAAGAAAGAAAATTCTGGGCCTGATTGTTGATCAAATTTCTGACGTTGTTAGGGTTTCTCTTGAAGGTATTGGTCCTAACCGTGAAAATGGGGAATCAAATATCCAGGCAGAGTATGTGAAAGGTGTGGGTATAGCGGATAAAGGGCCAGTTTTAATAGTGGATACCGAGAAGGTATTTTTAAAATTCTTTAAGGAATAGTATGGCTAAAATTCTCGTCGTTGATGACGCAATGTTTATGCGCAAATTGTTGATTGATATTCTAGTGGCTCACGGGCACGAGATTGTCGGAGAAGGATCGAGCGCCAAAGATGCTCTTGAGAAATTTAGCGCTTTAAAACCGGATTTGATGACAATGGATGTTGTTATGCCGCAAGAGTCGCATATTGACACGCCGGAAGCTATCCGCCGGATTATTCAGGAAAACCCTAAGGCTAAAATCTTAATGGTTTCTTCTCTTGGTCAGCAATCCGTTATTACTGAAATGCTTATTGCAGGAGCTTGCGATTTTATAGTCAAACCGTTTGAGCACGATACGATTATTAAAACAGTCAAAAGGATATTAGGCGCATGATGGTGTATATAAAAATAGTTTTTAAAAATGGAGTAAAAAATGGCTAAAAGAATTTTGATTGTCGATGATTCTGCATTTATCCGTATGGCACTGCGTGATATTGTGACGGCTGACGGTTATGAGGTTATCGGCGAGGCCGAAAATGGTACTCAAGCCATTGAGAAGTTTAAGGAATTGCTTCCTGACTTGGTTACTTTGGACGTGGTAATGCCAGGTGAAACTGGTTTGGGAACGCTTCAGGGGATCATGAATCTGGATCGTAATGCGAAAGTGCTCATGGTGACAGCCATGGGTAAACAATCCATGATTGTTGATGCTGTGCAGGCGGGAGCTAAGGGATTTTTGATTAAGCCTTTCGATCCTAACGCGGTCATTGCCGAAATTAAACGAATACTAAAAGATTAAATTTTATGGATCATGCTAAATACCAAGAGCTTTTTAAAAGCGAAGCCGCTGAGATACTTCAGTCGCTCAATAATTTATTAATTGAGCTGGAGAAAAATTTATCGTCGGTGGATTTGCTTAACGAAATCTTTCGCATGGCTCATTCTTTAAAAGGAATGGCCGCAACGATGAAATATGCCCAGATTGTCACGTTATCGCATGAGATGGAAAATGTCCTCGATGCGTTGCGCAAGAATCCGTCGAAGGTTGACCAGGAGATTTGTGCTGTTCTCTTTGAGGCCTTTGACGGCTTGACCAAACTGACGGCCCAAGTTGGATCGCAGGATGTTTTCTCGTCGGAAGAAGCAGAAAAGAATACTGAGGTGGTCACTCGATTAGGCATAATCACGGCAACCGTATTGGCTGTGGCAAAACCCCAGGACGAAGCTTTCGCTGAACGACGGATGGTCCGCATCAATGATGAAGATAAAATTGTGATTGCCAAAGCCGCCCAGGAAGGTGTTCAAACCTATATCACTAAAATTGTTTTGAACAAAGATTGTGCGATGGTGGAAGCCAGATCGTTCGTCATTTTGAAAGCTTTGAAAGATGCCGGGGAAGTTATTAATGAATCTTATGTTCTCAATCAAATTAAGGCCTCTCAATTCGGTAAGAGTTTTGTTGTGCTTTTTATGACCAAAAATAGCGTCGAGGATATAAAAAAAGAGATTAAATCCATCCAGGATGTGGAACTTATTGATTTGAAACTCCTAGGCGCTGAGTCATCAAAAGAGATGCCGGTTGTCCCTCCAAGCCCGACTGTTAAAAATAAGGAAAGTAAGGCAGTTGTACCAAACCAGCCCATTGCCACGTCGGTGCAAAGCATTCGCGTGTCCGTTGAACAATTGGACGCTATTGTTAATCTGGTCGGTGAATTGGTTATTAATAAAATGCAGTTAGAAACGATAACTAAAACATCGGCGAACGCTGATTTGGTCGACCGTTTGTCAGCGACGCACCGCTTGCTATCGGAATTACAAATGGAAGTGATGAATGTGCGCCTCATTCCCATGTCAACGATTTGCGATCATTTCCCGCGTATGATCAGGGATCTGGCCAAGGGCGAAGGCAAGCAGGTGAGGTTAGAAATTTCCGGGGCGGAAATAGGGTTGGATCGGGTGATTTTAGACGAAATCAAAGACCCGCTCGTGCATATTTTACGCAATTGCGTTGATCATGGCATTGAACTTCCCGCTATTCGTAAAAAAAGAGAGAAAAATCCTGAGGGACTGATCAAAATTCAGACCAGAAAAGAAAGAGGCTTGGTCGTCATTGAAGTTATCGACGATGGCAATGGGCTGGATCTCGAGCGCATTAAAGCCAAGGCCATCAAGATGGGATATATTACAAGCGAACAAGCTTTGCGTCTCACTGAGCAGGAGGCGGTTATGCTTATTACGGCTCCAGGATTGTCAACGGCGGAAAAGGTGACGGAGATTTCAGGACGCGGGGTGGGGATGGATATTGTTAAGCAAAAAGTAGAACATTTTGGCGGATCATTCCTGATTGAAACGCGACCATCCATTGGGTCTACGTTTACCATCAAGCTGCCAGTTAGTATGACCATTCTCAAAGGGCTGATGGTCAAGGTTTGCCAGCAGACCTATGCTATTCCCGTCTCCAATGTATTAAAAATAGTTTATGGAAACCGTGAATCGATTAAAACTATTGATCATCAAAGAGTTTTTGTCGATAAAGGTAAAAATATTCCACTCGTTTCACTGCGGGATCAATTTGGTTTCAAAAAGGATGATTCTTTTTCTGAAGAAAGTTCTATCCAAAATATTCCTGTGGTTATCGTCAGTGTCAATAATAAAATCGCTGGTTTGATCGTGGACGGTCTGGTTAATCAGCAAGATATGGTTGTTAAAGCGTTAGATAAAAACTTAAATAGAATCAAGGGAATTGGCGGGGTAACGATTTTAGGGTCAGGAAAAGCAGCCTTGATTGTTGATGTGCCGGCATTAATTTAGAGGACATTGTGCAGATTTTCCTTGGGCTTTATAAAACTTTATCAGGAGATGGAATTCGTGACTGATTTTTCTAAAATGAATCATGTTCGATTAGATGCGCTACGCGAGATCGGCAATATCGGGGCGGGGCATGCGGCGGCTTCTTTGTCCAGCATAACACAGCAAAAAGTCATGATCGATGTTTGTCGGGCTGATTTAACGAATATTAAAGATATGGACAGGATGTTGCATCAGGAATCCGGCGATTTGTTGGATATTCAATCAGATTTTTCAGGCCCTATCAAAGGGTGTATTCATTATGTGATGTCAAAGGCGGGGGCCGTAGACTTTATGGATATGCTTAGTGTAAGTCCCAACGGCATAGCCAAGGAATCCGTCGGTAATGATCTGACGGTTTTGAAAAAGTGCGGAAGCATTTTGTTGTCAGCCTATTTAAAAGCTATCGGCGATTTGGCACAATTTTCATTAGTATGCGCGTCTGCTGATGCTGGATATGTTAAAGGGATGAATTTTGGTTCAGAAATTTTGTCGAAACAGAATACGTCTAATGAGATGGTTTTCGGCATTGAAACAGCGTTTATCGCCTCGGGGAAAAGGATTAAGGTTTATTTTCTTTTGCGAACAGATCAACGGGGTCTTGAGTTAATGTTCCAGCAACTAGGAATTGTTTGAATTTAAGTAATATTCAAAAGCAGCCCCAAAGGTTATTTTTAGACGGGTTTAAGCTTGTTAAACAGTTATTAGGTGTTAAACTTATTTAACTAACTAATGTTTATAGAGTGATGTGTTCTTAATACCTTGTGTTTTTTAGTGAATTAAACAAAATTCTAGGCGGAATTTGATTAGTTCAATCTTAATTGGAGATTTGATATGAAACCAAAAGTAAGTCATGTTTTGATGGTTAGCGTTTTTGTTTTTGTCCTATTTTTGTCTAATGCTTTTGCCGACGCTATAAATCAACAAAACAGAGACAACATCATTGATAAAAGGTTAAAATGTTTTTCGAGTCATGCCTCTGACCAGATGGTGGATTGGGAAGATGTGTGTGTGAATTCAAAAAATTCGGATGGTGCAACTACCGATGGAAATCTTGAAACAAAATCCTTTGATCAGATGATTCAAGAACATCAGGATATGGCTGATGAAGTATTAAACAGTTCTGTCCTTGGGGACAACAACGATTCAGTTACCGTCGATGATGTTTATCAAAAACATAATCAAGACATCGAAAGTAAGCGTTCTTTGGATGATTTTATTGATGAACAAAAAATTCTTGAGCAAGATGAAACTAATCAAGAAGATTCCGGTTCTGCGGGGGAAGGCGCTCATTTAAAATCGAATGAGGATATGCAGATTGCTAAAGCTCAGCGTGCATCTCAATCTTCAATGGGTGAAGAAGTTCAGTCGGATGCCGCAAGTTACTCATCCGTTGTGAACGGGAATTCTTTTGCCAGAGACAACGAAAATAATGACAACAAAACTGAGATTGGCTTTGAATATAACAGATTTCGTTATGTTGAGCCGGTTTTTGACTTGGTGGATAAGGGAAATCTTTTCGGGATTTATGGAAGCTATACGCTTCGTCCTGCAAAAAATGATAATGTTTATGAAGATATCATCAATGTTTACAAAATGGAGGCTCGTTTTAATTACGGCAAGGTTGACTATCAGTCGGCCCCTTCGGGCACCAGTGATGGTATAACGGATTGGACATATGAAATTCGCTTCTTGGGAGGGAAAGATTTTCTCTTGGCTCAGGATTTTCGTCTTACTCCATATACAGGTTTTGGGTTTCGCTATTTAAATGACGATACCGGTGGCAAGCAAACATCGACAGGAGCTTATGGGTATGAAAGAGAATCGCATTATCTTTATATTCCGTTAGGTGTTGAATTTACGGCGCGCGTTGGTGAGCATTGGATGATTTCGCCAACTCTCGAGTATGATATATTCATTCAGGGAACCCAAAAGAGTCATTTGAGCGATGTGCCAGGGGGGTATCCGGATTTGGAAAACGATCAGAACAAGGGGTATGGTCTTCGCGGTTCCATTAAATTTATTAAAGAGATGAAGCCGTTTAGTTTAGTGGTCGAACCGTATTTTCGTTATTGGAGTATTGATGATTCGGACACAGAAACTGCAGCCGGTTCTGTATATGTGGTGACGGGGCTTGAACCGGAAAATAATTCAACGGAATATGGTGTTCGCTTAGGAGCCATGTTTTAGTTTCAGCAGTTCTAACTTTCCACAATTTGGTGATGGATTGTTCATATTTTGGATTTAGAGATATGTTCGTTAAGTGAAAGGATATTAAGAGGCACAGTAAACTGTGTCTCTTCTTTTTTATGGAACCAGCACACATCATAAAAATCGTCGGGGAATTAAAATTACAATCAAAGCAAATTGTCGATACCGTTGCCTTGTTGGATGAAGGGGCGAGCGTACCGTTTATTTCACGATACCGTAAGGAAGTGACGGGTAGTTTAGATGAGGTTCAAATTACAAAAATTCGCGATCGTATTTTGGAGTTGCGTGAACTTGATAAGCGTCGGGAAGCAATTCTGGAGTCAATTTATAAACAAGGCAAGTTGACGGATGAATTAAAAGAAAAAGTTATTGCCGTCCAGACGATGACTGAATTGGAAGACTTGTATCTGCCCTATAAACCGAAACGCCGAACGCGTGCTACCGTTGCCAAGGAAAAAGGCCTGGAGCCATTAGCGCAATTAATCTTTGAGCAAAAAGATGGTGTCGTCCCTGAGAAGGAAGCGGTTGTTTTTGTCGATGCTGAGAAAAAAGTTATGTCGACCGATGAGGCTTTGGCTGGAGCCAGAGATATCATCGCGGAGTGGGTTAATGAGGATGCCGAGGTGCGCTCGAAGATGCGTGATTTGTTTTTCGCGAAGGCTGTCTTTACAGCCAAGGTTATTAAGGGGAAAGAAGAGCTTGGCATTAAGTTTAAGGATTATTTTGATCTGACAGAACCTGTCGCGAGCGCGCCGTCTCATCGAATTCTCGCGATGCGTCGTGGAGAAAAAGAAGAAATTTTAACGCTGCGTGTTTTACCGCCAGAAGAAGAGGCGTTGATTATTGTGAGGACAAAATTTGTTAAAGGCGATAATCTTTGTTCTCATCAGGTTCTGTTGGCGGTCGATGATTCTTATAAAAGGCTTTTATCGTTGTCGATGGAATCTGAAATTAGGATGCTGACCAAGCAAAAGGCGGATGAAGAGGCGATTGAAGTTTTTGCTAAAAATTTGCGGCAGTTATTGATGGAAGCGGCCTTGGGCCAGAAACACGTTCTTGCCGTCGACCCTGGTTTTCGAACAGGATGTAAAATTGTTTGTTTGGATGCCCAGGGAAAACTTTTGGAAAATACAACGATCTATATTTCGCAATCAGAGGGCCAAGCCCAGCAATCGTCAACGACCATCAAGGATTTGTGCGCCAAATTTAAAATCGAAGTGATTGCTATTGGAAACGGAACTGCCAGCCGCGAAACAGAATCTTTTATGCGCGGTTTAAATTTACCCAAAGAAATTTTGATTGTCATGGTCAATGAAAGTGGCGCGTCGATCTATTCCGCGTCTGACGTGGCGCGTGAAGAGTTTCCAAATTACGACGTCACGGTGCGCGGCTCGGTGTCGATCGGCCGGCGGCTTCAGGATCCGCTCGCCGAATTGGTCAAAATCGATCCTAAAAGTATCGGTGTTGGACAATACCAGCACGACGTGGATCAAGCCAAATTGAAGAACGGTCTTGATGACGTGGTTAGCAGTTGTGTCAACCAGGTCGGGGTTGAGCTTAACACGGCCAGCAAGCAGCTTTTAATGTATGTTTCCGGTCTTGGCCCGGCATTAGCCCAGGCCGTGGTTGACTATCGCAATGTGCACGGAGCGTTTCGAAATCGAGAAGAACTAAAAGTAATTCCTCGTCTGAGCGCGAAGGTTTTTGAACAGGCTGCCGGATTTTTAAGGATTCGGGATGCGGTTAATCCGCTTGATTCGAGCGCTGTTCATCCGGAGCGTTACGCGTTAGTTGAGCGAATCCTTAAAGATTTAGGATGCACGCTCAAAGATATGATGGCCGATGAGGGTATTCGTAAGAAAATTGATATTCATAAATATGTGAGCGCGTCCGTTGGGCTTCCGACTTTAAAAGACATTGTCGATGAATTGGCTAAACCCGGCCGTGATCCTCGCGCTCAATTTGAGGTGGTGCAATTTAAGGAAGGCATTCATTCCATCGATCAGCTGACCATAGGAATGAAATTAAACGGCATTGTGACTAATATCACGAATTTTGGTTGTTTTGTCGATATTGGGGTTCATCACGATGGTTTGGTGCATATTAGCGAGATGTCCGACCGGTTTGTGAAGAATCCGACCGATGTGGTGCAGGTTCACCAAAAAGTATCTGTTATAGTGATGGAAGTGGATTTGCCGCGCCAAAGGATAGCTTTGTCTATGCGCCAGAATCCCACTTTTGGACAAAAATCGAGTGGGGCAGTTGATATGTCTAAGAAGTCATCAAATGTTAAAGAAGAATCTTCAGTGAAACATAATGCAAAAGATGCGCTTAAGCGAAAGTCGCTGTACAAGTCGTTTTAGACTCAAATTAAATTTGCCGCCCAAGGTGTTGTGTGATATATTTATCCTACTTCGATACAAATACGTCAGTGAATTGTCCAACCAGCGGTTAGAATGCTTTGCGGGAGAATCAATGAATGTTTGATCCAAAAATAAAATCAACGTCATTCTTTAGAGTGATAGCATTGTTTCAAGTTGTTATTCTGTTGGTATTTTTTATTGCTCCTTCCAGCGTCGTCCAAGCCCAAACATTTAGTGTCCTTAGCCTTCCCAAACCAGGCGCAATGGTTACAACTTCCCAAAAGTTTGACCCGTTGTTGATTAAAGGTATTTCATTACATAAAGAGAATCCGTTGGTTTTTGATTTTATCTTGGATCCCGGTGATTCTGGATATGGTGATGATCAGATTAAAATCGAAGGCCAGCGTTTGATTAAATATTTTCTGGCGGCGCTTACTGTCCCGGAAAAGGATCTTTGGGTTAATCTTTCTCCTTATGAAAAGGACCGCATTATTCCTGAAGGTTTCGGACAGACAGAAATGGGCCGTGACCTTTTGGCGCAGGATTATATTCTCAAACAGCTTTCTGCGTCCTTGATCTATCCTGAAAAAGATTTAGGCAAAGAATTTTGGACCCGTGTTTATCGTAAAGCCAAAGCAGCCTATGGCACGACCGATATTCCTCTAAATACTTTTAACAAGGTGTGGATTGTGCCGGATACAGCCATTATTGTTGAAAATAAAACTTCAGCTTATGTCACCCGAAGCCATTTAAAGGTCATGTTGGAAGAAGATTATATTTCGCTCAATGAGAATCGCGCCAGCGAAGTGTTGGGGACAAGTTATTTGCAGGAAAATGACGTCAAGAATCTAAGCAAAACCACATCAGCCATTGTCCGTGATATTATCCTGCCCGAGATAGAAAAAGAAGTCAATGAAGGCAAAAATTTTGCTCAGCTAAGGCAGGTCTATTATTCATTGCTTCTGGCAACTTGGTTTAAAATTAATTTAAAAGACAATATTCTTAACGAAATTTATTCGGATCAGTATAAGGTTTTGGGAATTAATGTTAAGGATAAAACTGATAAAGAAAAAATTTATAATCAATATTTGGCTGCGTTTAGGGCGGGCGTATTTAATTATATTAAGGAAGATTTAGATGAGACAACAAAGGAAATTATTCCACGAAAATATTTTTCTGGTGGAACGGCCTTTGATCGTACTCGGGATGCTATTCAACTTATTTCGGGCGAAACTCCTGCAGGCCAAGCTGAACGAGCCGCATCGACAGCTAATAAACCGCAAGTAATCATGACTTCTGGTCTCAGCCGTCCAGAGCCAACAGTTGACCAAGAAATCATGGCTCAAAGAATCCAAGAGCTTAAAAGTGATGATCAGCAGATAAGAATTCAAGCAATTCAAGAGTTATTGCGAGAAGGTGATGGGGTTGCTATGGAATCATTGATTGAACTGTTAACCAAAACCCCTGAAACAGTTGTTCTTTTTGATAACCCGAAGGCTATAAATTCTGAATACGGAATGATTCAAACAGTAATCAACGAGATAGGAAATCGCCTTAGGCTTAGCAGTAATCCTCAAGTACGTCGACTAGGGTTGTTAGCAACGGTAAGAGAAAGAATTGATGCGTTTATTAAAGGCGGGATGAGTATTTTGGATGCAGCATATCTTAAGGCGCTATATACAAAATTTTTGAGAGGGCGTGAAGAACTGCAATTAAATAAGACAATTATCGCAACAGCAAATTTTGAGGCAACTGCTAGAAAATCGGTTTTTGGTGTTTATGATTCCAAAGAGATAGTTGGCTCCGTACTAAACAGGGTTGCGGCCAAAACTGTAGCTGTTGATGTTATTCAGATGAAGGGCGGATTAGGCACATCTTATGAGCGCAAAGAAACAGTTAAGCGCATTACTGGTCGTGATAACCTTGCCGATAAAGCTACGGATTCCTATTTTGAAGATGTGGATATAAATGGTGGAAAGGTATCTGTTAATGTCGCCAGTCTTAAAGCCCAGCAGTATGTTCATCTTGCCGAGCAAGGTGCCTTCGCTGAAATTAAAGTTACTGAGTTAGTTAATGATGAAAGTCTAGGGCCTGTAACGCAGTTTTATAGTAGCCCGTATTATTTAGATCCAAGCAAAACGATAGGACAAAAGTTTCAGGAAACCCCTGGATTAAGTTTGGATACTCAAATGATTGTTCAAGGGGTGCTTCCTGTTGTTGACGCTGAAACGTCCGAATTCATTGTAAATTCTAATGCAACCGCTCCGGGTGGGCATGGCTTTTTAGGCACTTTAACGTTGAATCGTATTGCGGATACTGTTCCAGCAAGCAACAAGCCAGCCATCACCGTGATCGTTAATGGTGATGGGGTCAATAATTTTATTCCGGAAGAAGTCGTTGGTTGGATGGTTCAGAAAAAAATTCCGATTGTTATGATTACAACAACGAAAACAGGGTTGGATATTAAGGGTGGCTTGGTGGTTGCTGAATCAGGCCAACAACTTTCCCAGGAAATTACAGATAAATTAAATCAGGGGAAATTATTAAATCAGAGTGATATGGGTGACTTGACCCTTACAGCTCAGCTTTTTGAAATTGCACAGGCGAAATCGGTTGGTCAGGAAAAATTATTTCAGGAAACAGGTTTGACAAAGGGCGAGCCGGGAGGGCAATTATTTAATACGAATCTTTCGGCATATAATGAAAATGTGCTCCATCCTTTCTTAAGTGAATTGAAGAAAATTTTAGGTCCAGATCATTATTTTGAGATCACGTCTCCCGATTTGATTGCTAACAAGAAGGAAAAGGATATTGATGGTGTTAAAAAAGATGTATTTCAGATGGAAGGAGCCAAGGGATCTGTTTTGCTTAATCTTAACAAATTTGTGATGACAACAACAGATCCTCAGGTGATAGAGCTAAAAAGAAAGTATGGGATTGATCGGTTAGTATATTTTGTTAATTTTGATGCGGATAATAGGACGGAAGTTTTCACTCCCGAGAAATATGCTTGGGATCATGGTGTTTTTGAACGAAGCGACCTCTTTAGTGTAAATATTAATACAGGACGTCTTGAGAAACACGGACATCCAGGAAAGTTGCCTGCCATCGACCTTGACAAGTATTATACAAATATTGAGAATATCAATCGGGCTTGGGGAAAACAGGTTGGAATGCAAGATCTTGATTTTCTTGGCATAAAAGGGAAGGTTCATTTTCCTAATGCTTTATTAATAGGGAATGTTGTCATCGAAAGTGCTGCTGCCGATGTTATTGATTTGAATAATTTTAAACAGTCATTTAAGACGACAGATAATGGCAGGCTTGTTTTAGAAAATGTTTATATTACCATTACCGCTGCAGGAGAGTTGAGCGTTGCAGCGATCAGTGATGCAAAACAAGCAATAGCAAAGTTTGAAGGCAGAGAAAATGAGCAGGTGCCCGCAACAGTTATTCAGCAGGAAAGTAGTGTTGAAACAGGCGAGATAAAAGCTGCTCAGAAATTGTTGAGTTCTGCGCTTGATAATCCTCTTGGCGGTATCGACTTTAATCCCGCGATGATTAAAATGGAAATCAATAAACAAAACGGCGGGGTTACGGTTGAATTTGATCCTAAATTATTAGAAGAAATTCGTTCTCAGGGGATTGAAGGGTTTGTTCCGGTTATTCTTAATATACAAAGAGTTCAAAGTGTTGTGCCTTTGTTGAGTCAGAATGTTGATAAGGATTCTTCTGGCTTGGCAAGCATATAATATTTCCTAACCTAGAATGCGAGCAATGATGATCAGCAGAATCTTTCAAACAAAAGTTGTTTTAATATAGATCGCTGATTAAAAAATTTTTGATTTTCCTGAAAGCGCTTTTTTTAAATTGCTTTATCCGTCATCAAAATTAGAAAATAATTCATTCGGCGTCTTAAGAATTTAATTGTGCAAGAATTTGCAATCTATTGCAGAATTTTGTGGTTTTTCAATTTTCCTAGTGAGAAAAAATAAGTTGTACAAAAATTTTGGTCTGTGGTAAGGTCATGTTGTTCTTCACAAAAAATATCGTCTGATTGGTCTCTTTTAAAAACCGTTCTTCAGTGAGAAGGAGATGTGCTCATGAACCGTCCCCGAAGAAAAGTTTCGATTTTCTTTAAAAGTGTATCTGCTATACAGTCGTTAGTCCTCATCGTTTTTTTTGTACTCCCGCCAAATGTAGTTCAAGCTCAAACATTTAACGTTCTTAATCTTCCTAAACCCGGTTCAATGGTGGGCGTATCAGAGAATTTTGTTCCGGTATTGCTCAAGGGTATTTCTCTGCATCCTGAAAATCCGTTAGTTTTTGATTTTATCGTTGATCCTGGTAATACTGGTTTTGGAGACGATCAAATCCGTAACGAAGGTGAACGTCTGATTAAATATTTTCTGGCGGCCCTTACAGTTCCGGAAAAAGATCTTTGGGTCAACCTTTCTCCCTACGAAAAGGATCGTATTATCCCAACCGCGTTTGGTCAGACAGAAATGGGCCGGGATCTTTTGGCGCAAGATTATATCCTCAAACAAATTTCAGCATCCATGATCTATCCTGAAAAAGATTTAGGCAAAGATTTTTGGGGACGGATTTATCAAAAAGCCAAGGAAGTTTACGGCACTGACAAAATACCGGTCAGTACATTTAATAAGGTTTGGATTGTTCCAGACAGCGCGGTTATTGTTGAGACTGAAAAATCAGCCTTTGTGGCCCGTGGACATTTAAAAGTTATGCTTGAAGAAGATTATGCGGCAATAAACCAGAACCGGGCAAACGAAATCTTGGGGGATAATCGCTTTAAAGACCAAGATTTAAAGAAAATGAATAATATTTCATCCGCAGTTGTGCGTGAAATTATTCTTCCTGAAATTGAAAGGGAAGTCAATGAAGGCAAGAATTTCGCGCAATTACGTCAGATTTATTATTCATTGGTTCTCGCTGCCTGGTTTAAAAATAATCTCAAAGATAATTTGATCAATCAGGTCTACGCAGATCAGAGGAAGATCGCGGGTGTAGACATTGATGATAAGAATGATAAAGAAAAGATCTATCAGCGTTACATGGAAGCGTACCGCCAGGGGGTGTTTAATTATATTCGGGATGATGTTGATGATGTCACTCAAGAAATGATTCCCCGTAAATATTTTTCTGGTGGGGCAAATTTTGATCATGCACTTGAGAATTCTAATCGTGTTGCTCCCAGCCAAGTGCCCACACTCATTGAAACAGGAAAATTGGCAGCTAGTGATTTTAAATCTCCTGACGTAAATAATCCTCAACGATCTGTAACGGTTGCGTTGAATTTAGCTACAAATCGAAATTCGGAATTAGTCGCTCAGGATAGGCCGCAATTCCAGGCTTTGGATCGAGCGGGTGAGAGGCTTCAAGGACTCGAGGGATTGATAGTCAATCCTCAAAGTAGAAGTAGTGAAAATTTTAATCAAGCAGCGGATGTGATTAGAGCAATTCAGACAAATCCTGCAAGCAGGCAGATTGATACCGATTCAGTGAATCGGATTCTTGCCGCAACACCAATTGAAGTTTTAAAAGCAAATGGTTTTACGGAAGCCGACCATCAAAATGCTTTTGAGGCGACAACTAATCAATTAAAAAGCGTCAATCCTCAAACAAGATTACAAGCAGCGCTTACATTAAGTTCAACTGGGGATAATACGGATCAAGTTAGAAATATTATCGCAGAGCCATTTCTTAATATAGAAACAACACAACCGCAACAGCAGGCGATTAGAAGTATCGAACCCGTCTTCGTGCAGATGCCGCAAGCCAGACAGGTAGAGGCGTTGCAGGCAACGGTTATCCCGGCGTTAACGAGTAATAATGCGACGGAGCGTGAGACAGCGCAGAGGATTGTAGCGTCCACACCGCGAGAAGTGGCAGTGCAAGCGGGGTTGAATGAAGGACAGATTAATAATGCAGTGACAGCGACGCAAGGACAGTTAACAAATAAAAATACCGCGTTGCCGGCAGCGTATGCGTTAAAGGCAGCGGGTGTGAATACGTCAGAGATTGACCGTGTGATTGCGGAACCGATAGGTTTACCGACGCAGCAGTCGGGTTTGGGGCAGTTAAAGTCAATCGAGATTACGTTAAGTGCACTGCCTGAGGCGGAACGCGGACAGGCATTAAGCATCGCAACGCCTGTTCTTAGAGAAGCATTAAATGGTCAGAATCCATCAGCCCGCGAGGTCGCTGAGCGAGTAGTCGTTCAAATGACACCGACAGATCAGAAAGCGGCAGGTTTTACAGCGGCGGAGATTCAAGGAGCGCAACAAGGAACATTAAATCAGATGATTGATAATACGCAGCCGGAGATAAGAGTCGCGGCAGCGAAAGCCATTGTGCTTGGAGATATTCAGGCCCCCGTAGGACCGCAGAGTGTACCGGCGGTAACGCTGGCACGAGCAGTAATGGCAGAGCCGTTAAAGATAAATGCCCAAGGAGAATCAAGACCATCTGTGATCAGTATTGAGCCGGTCATCAGACAGATGTCAGAGGTTCAACAGATTAATGTGTTAAGGGAAGTCGTCATGCCGGCGTTAAGCAGTGGAAACGTAACTGAACAACAAGCCGCTGAGCGTATGGTTACAGCAGCGCCGAGAGCAATAGCGGAGCAGGCAGGTTTAAGTAATGAACAAATTACAAATGCAATCACGTCAACCGAAGGTCAGTTAACAAGACGTGAGACATCGTTACCGGCAGCCTATGCCTTGGGCGTCACGAATACTAAAGCTAAGGAGATCATTGCTCAGCCTTTGGGGAGTGAGAGAGCTGTACTTTTAACGCAGACAGAACAACTGACGTTGCCTGTGATGCAAGCGCTAGAGATTAAGTTAAGTGCGCCGCAGATATCATCTGCTCAAAGAGCGCAGATGATTCAACCAACAGTTTCACTATTAATGGCGGCGTTACGTGATAATACGAATCCTGAGATTCAAGAAATCGCTCAGCGGGCAGTTGCGCAGATGACTCCTTTAGAACAAGAATCAGCAGGATTCAGCGCGCAAGATGTCAAGGCCGCGCAGGCGGGGACATTGCGGCAGATGACAGATACGACGCTGCCTGAGCGACAGATCGCGGCAGCAAAAGCGATTGTGTCAGCCAATATTCAAGAATCTGTAGGGCCGCAGAATATGCCTGCAGTCACATATGCAGAAAAGACTATCGAAAGTCAGCCGGCGGAAATTCTTACACGTGAACAAGGACAGCGATTATCAGCGGGACAATTGCGTGCCATCGAAAATGCTTTTAGTTCGACCGATATGACTCAATCATCTGTCGTTGAAACTCTTAAAACAGTTGCGCCAGAATTAAGAACCGCTTTAACGAATTTAAGCACGACGCCAGAGGCAATTGCTGCACGTGAATCAGCAGAACGCACAATTGCTGCGTTACCTTCAACTGTCCAGGCGTCGTCTGGTTTTTCACCGACAGAAATCAATACAGCCCAGAGAAATGTTGTTAAACAATTGGAAAACGATGCGAGACCGGATGTGAAGGCAGCGGCAGCAAGAGCAATTGCGTCTGGAGATATTCAGCTTCCGGTAGGCCCCAAAAGTATTCCTGCAGTACAGATGGCTCGTTTAGTTATTTCCGAGCCGATGAAGGTTGGTGGACAGGCGGCAGGAGTAAAACAATTAGTATCGAGTATCGAACCCGTCTTCGTGCAGATGCCGCAAGCCAGACAGGTAGAGGCGTTGCAGGCAACGGTTATCCCGGCGTTAACGAGTAATAATGCGACGGAGCGTGAGACAGCGCAGAGGATTGTAGCGTCCACACCGCGAGAAGTGGCAGTGCAAGCGGGGTTGAATGAAGGACAGATTAATAATGCAGTGACAGCGACGCAAGGACAGTTAACAAATAAAAATACCGCGTTGCCGGCAGCGTATGCGTTAAAGGCAGCGGGTGTGAATACGTCAGAGATTGACCGTGTGATTGCGGAACCGATAGGTTTACCGACGCAGCAGTCGGGTTTGGGGCAGTTAAAGTCAATCGAGATTACGTTAAGTGCACTGCCTGAGGCGGAACGCGGACAGGCATTAAGCATCGCAACGCCTGTTCTTAGAGAAGCATTAAATGGTCAGAATCCATCAGCCCGCGAGGTCGCTGAGCGAGTAGTCGTTCAAATGACACCGACAGATCAGAAAGCGGCAGGTTTTACAGCGGCGGAGATTCAAGGAGCGCAACAAGGAACATTAAATCAGATGATTGATAATACGCAGCCGGAGATAAGAGTCGCGGCAGCGAAAGCCATTGTGCTTGGAGATATTCAGGCCCCCGTAGGACCGCAGAGTGTACCGGCGGTAACGCTGGCACGAGCAGTAATGGCAGAGCCGTTAAAGATAAATGCCCAAGGAGAATCAAGACCATCTGTGATCAGTATTGAGCCGGTCATCAGACAGATGTCAGAGGTTCAACAGATTAATGTGTTAAGGGAAGTCGTCATGCCGGCGTTAAGCAGTGGAAACGTAACTGAACAACAAGCCGCTGAGCGTATGGTTACAGCAGCGCCGAGAGCAATAGCGGAGCAGGCAGGTTTAAGTAATGAACAAATTACAAATGCAATCACGTCAACCGAAGGTCAGTTAACAAGACGTGAGACATCGTTACCGGCAGCCTATGCCTTGGGCGTCACGAATACTAAAGCTAAGGAGATCATTGCTCAGCCGATTGTTACTACCAAAGTACAGCAGGCAATCAATAGTCTAGAGTCAGTGTTCGTGCAAATGCCGCAGGCCAGACAAGTGGAAGCGTTACAGGCAACAGTTATCCCGGCGTTAAGCAGTAATAATGCGACTGAGAGAGACGCCGCACAGCGAATCGTGGCTGCAACACCGCGTGAAGTGGCGGCCAAGGCAGGGTTAAGCGAGGGGCAGATAGCCGGTGCCGTAACAGCAACGCAGGTTCAGATGGAAAAACCGGAGACAGCATTGCCAGCCGCTTATGCGCTAAAGGCATCGGGCATTAAAGGTGAGTCATTGGCAAGCGCAGATCAAATTATAAATCAGAAATTCGCGGCACTTAAGGATCTGGGTGGTATCGATTTTAATCCAGCCGCGATTAAGATGGAAATCACTAAGGAAAATGGAGGGATCAAAGTTAAATTTGACCCTAAGCTCATTGAAGAAATCCGTGCCAAGGGAGTCGAAGGTTTTATACCGGTTATTCTTAATATTAAATCATTAACCAATGCATTACCGTTGTTAACCGAAAATTCAGCTAAAGAGCAGACAATTCTATTGTCTAGCCTTTAATTTCTATTGAGTGTTTAAAAGAAGCCTCCGTTTCTTAATTCTAGAACGGAGGTTTTTCTTTAAAAGATTTTTGATTATATGTTTCGATAGGTAATTTTAACTTAGGGTTAACAAACAACATTTCTCACGCCATAAATTCTTGCTGAATTTATTTTAAATTGTGATAAGATATCGACGGATTTTAACCATACGAGTTATTGTGCTTTAGCTGAAGGATTTATCGTGTCTTATTTAGTTCTTGCCCGTAAATACCGTCCTCAGAAATTTAGTGAAGTCATCGGTCAGGAGCACATCACCGAACTTTTTTCTAATGCGATTGCCTCCAAGCGCATTGCCCACGCATTCTTATTCTGCGGTCCCCGCGGCATTGGAAAAACATCATGCGCTAGAATTCTCGCCAAATCTTTAAATTGTGAAAATGGTCCCACTGTTGACCCCTGCGGTGAGTGCGCCCCATGCCGGGAGATCACCGGCGGAAACAGTTTTGATGTCATCGAGATCGACGGCGCGTCCAATCGCGGCATTGATGAAATCCGCACGTTACGTGAAAATGTTAAATTCGCGCCAAGTTACGGCCGTTTTAAAATCTATATTGTTGATGAAGTCCACATGCTCACCTCTGAGGCGTTTAATGCGTTATTAAAAACTTTAGAAGAGCCTCCCCAGCATGCCAAGTTTATTTTTGCGACGACCGAAGCTAATAAGGTGCCGGTCACGATCATTTCACGTTGTCAGCGTTTTGATTTTAAACGTATCACGATTGCGGCAATGATTGAGGCCCTCAAGGTTATTTGTCAGAAGGAAAGTTTGAATGCTCAAGAAGAATCCCTTTTTGCCATTGCCAAAGCCGCCCAAGGCAGTATGCGCGATGCGTTGAGTATTCTGGATCAACTGGGCGCAGTAAATCGTGATCAGGTTAAATCAGCGGATGTTTTTTCCATGCTTGGCCTTGTTGAAACTCAAATGCTTTTTGAATTAGTCGACGGATTATGTGATAAGGATTGTTCCAAGGCTCTTGAGACTTTTAATCAGATTATTGAACGTGGAAAAGATATCAAGCAGCTTGGCAAAGATTTGGCAGAACATTATCGTCATTTGATGGTGATTAAAATTGGAGGCAAATCGTTAGGAAAGCTCATTGATTATCCGGCGACCCAAAAAGATATGCTTTTACTGCAGTCACAGAAGTTGTCATTGCCTGAAATTCTAAGAGGCCTTGAATATTTGATCGAGGCCCAGGATGTTGCGCGTATTACTGAAACTAATCGTATGCCGCTGGAACTTGCTTTTGCCAAGATAACTTATCAAACAAATTCGCTTACCGCTTCGAAGAGCAATCCTCAGGAGGCGCTGTCATCGGCAGTTAAGCCCAACGCTGTCTTGCCTGCGCCGTCTCGCCAAGCATATGTGCCGGTTCAATCGGGTGACAACAAACCATCGAAAGAAATTAAAAGTGAGCTGACACGCGTTAGTGATCCTGCTCCAGTTCAACACGCAGTTGAGACTAATCCGGATTCTGAGGCGGCTGTTGCGCTCGCCGATGATATAACTATTGCGGATATTCGAAGCGCTTGGAATTCTTTAACCCATGAGGTCAGTCGTCATAAAATGTCTTTGGCGAGTTATTTGCAAGACGGTAATCCATATTCGTATAAAGATGGAAAGCTTGTTATTGGATTTGCCTCGGAGCATGTGTTTAATAAAGAAAGCTTGGAGCATAAAGATAATTTAAGAATGATCATGGATATTTTCTCGGAGAAACTCAGGCGGCCGGTTGTAATTCAACTTAGGATTATTGAAGAATACACCGGACCAGAAATTGATGCGAAGGTTGATAAAGCCCTTAATATGTTTAAAGGCAAAGTTGTGAACCAGTGGCATAATGATTAGGGTATAGGGGTTGGGGGATAGGGGTTAGTTAAGAGAAATCGACACGACAAACCCTAAACCCTAAACCCTAAACCCTAAACCCTAAACCCCAATATGTATCCAAAATTAATTGAACAATTATTAGAACAGCTCGTCAAGCTTCCCGGCGTAGGTCGAAGAAGCGCCGAGCGCATGGTCTATTGGTTTTTGAAACAATCAACACTAGATGTCAAAGCGTTTGCTAACAGTATTGTTCAATTGAAAGAAGGCCTGCGTTTTTGCAAGCAATGCAATAATTTAAGCGAATCCGATACCTGTTTGGTGTGCCAGAGTACTAACCGGGATCGTACGGCTATCTGTGTGGTCGAAAATCCCAAAGACCTGTTGGCAATCGAACGCACAGGGATTTTTAAAGGGTTATATTACGTATTATTGGGTGTCATTTCACCCGCAGACGGCCGCGGACCGGAAGATTTGAGCGTCGGAAAACTTTTGCAGCGTGTGAAGGATGAAGGAATTTTAGAGGTTGTGATCGCGACCGACCCTGATACAGAAGGGGAGATGACGGCCTTGCATTTAACCCGTGAGCTTAAGTCAACAGGCGTTAAGGTAAGTCGTATCGGGTTGGGAATTCCGGTAGGAAGTTCAGTTGAATTTGCTGATTTATCGACGCTGTCGATGTCCATGAGTTCCCGTCGGCTATTGACAGAGTAACCGATATTGCTTATTGACTTTTCACATGGTTTGGTTATAATTCGTTTATCTTTTTGCATTATTATCCCCACGGATAATGCTCTTTTAAATAGATCAATTCCCCTGTTTCGCCACAAGTCGTGGCGAGTCCGCCACGTTTTGTGGCGGAAGCTTTTAAGGGTTAGACATGTATCACGTGTATATCCTGCGTAGTCTAAAAAACAAAAAGCGTTACATAGGTTTTACAAGTAAGGATCCCAAAATAAGATTACAGGAACATAATGAAGGGTTCAATTCGTTTACGAGATATAACGGCCCTTTTATCTTGATTTATTCTGAAGCATATACAGATGAAAGTTTTGCACGTAAATGTGAAAGTTATTTTAAAACGGGGCATGGACGAAAATATAGCAAGGAAGTTCTCTTTTTATAAATTTTGATAGCTCTTTAAAATTTAAATTGTATTCCCCTGTAGCTCAGTCGGTAGAGCAATTGGCTGTTACAGTTAGCAGCCTCCAGCAGAAATGCCGGAGTGATAAGCGGGCTAAGTCAGGAAAATCCTTAAAGCTTTTAAGGACAATCCTGAGCTAGCATCTACATTGTTAAAATGTAGAGGGCAAGTGCAGAGACTTTACACCCGCCGCCTAAAATCGAAAAGGTATGTTTTTCGATCATGGTGAAGAGAAAGTCCGACTCTTACCGTAAGGTAAGTCAGATCGTAACCAATGGGTCCGAGGTTCGAGCCCTCGCGGGGGAGCCATATTGACGTCTGACAGCGCAGTTTGTTCAGCAGACGTCACATTGTCAAATAGCCCTGATTTGGAAAGATTTTTAGATCAGGGCTATTTCTTTTGACAAAAGTTTTTTATTTTGTTACATTCACAACCATGATTCGTTTTCGTAATAAATTTCTTTTTGCACTAGCTTTTCTTGCCTTCTCCGTTTTTTTATCGGTATCGCTGGGTGGGGAGTTTTTACACCAGCACATTCACCATCACCAAAGTAAAGCATCTCACGATAACTGCCCGGTGTATCAGTTACTGGTGCAAACATTTCTTTTTGTAGTGGCTTTGGGATTTGGTCTGCAAGAAATTAGATTTTGTTCAACAGTTTTATCCGATGATCTTCTAGTTTCTCGTCAACAATATCTCCTTCCCAGCCTTCGCGCGCCACCGTTAAATCTCTAAACATAGGTAGTAATATTTTCATTTACCAACTTTAGGGGGGTGCTATGCGTGCATTCGCTATTCTTATCATTCTTTTTTATCAGCTGTGTATTTTTAACCAACCTTCTTGGGCCGATTCATCTGTGGAAGAAGAAATGAAAGTGATGAAAGAACAATTCGCTGTTATGCAGACCAAGATGAATTCGCTCGAAGACAAGGTGGCCCGTCAGCAGAAACAGATCAATGGTTATGAAGCATCAAAACAGGCTTATGAAACACGTATTACTGATTTGGAAGGTCAACTGGCAAAACAATCTACTACATCAGCAGCTCCGGTAACAGGGGGCAATCATTTAATTCCTTCTAAATGGACTCCTGAGATTGGGGTTGTAGCCGATACGCTTTTTACACTCAACAGCGCTAAAACGGATACTGATGGAGAAGATCGTTTAAACGTCAGGGAGCTTGAGCTTGTTATGGGAAGCGCGGTCGACCCATTCTCCCGACTGGATGCCACCATAGCTTTCTCCACTTCCGAAGATGAACCTGTGGCTTTGGAGGAAGCATATTTGACCCGATTCGGTCTACCTTTTGGTTCAACCGCGAGGATTGGTAAATTCAAACCCAAGGTTGGTAAGGCGCTTGGAGTTCATCGCGACAGTCTGGATACCATTGATGAGCCGTTGGTTATTCAAAGGTATTTTGGTGAAGAAGGCATGAATAAAACAGGTGTGGATATTTCTAAAATTTTAGATCTGCCAACTCCCGTTACTCAGCAAATAACCGTTGGTGTTCTTGATGGTGGTAATGCTGAAGACGTGGGGGTGTTTGGAGAAACCAAACGTAGGCCCACGCTGTATAGTCATCTCAAAAATTACATTGATATTAATGATGCTACCGGTTTTGAACTGGGTGGTTCTTACATGGCTGGTTCCCGTGACGAGGATTCAAGATTTGAAGTCCAAGTCCTTGGGATGGATGCTACGTTGACTCACAATTTCAATGCTAATCAAAACATGAAGATTCAGGCGGAAGCCTTTAACGTGGATAGAAAAGAATCAGTTATAGATGAAGATGATGGTTTAGGCGGAACTATACGTCACGATCTCGACGGTAATATTTGGGGCGCTTATGGTTTGGTTGATTTTCGCGTGCATCCGTTATGGTCAATCGGTGGACGTTATGATATTGTCCAGCCCATTGCAGCGGAATTGCCTGTTGACGGTGTGCGCAAAGATGACCAGGCTTATTCAGGGTATCTCACGTTCTATCAAAGCGAATTTGCCCGTTGGCGCATGCAATTTACCCATACAGATTCTGCCACAGGAAAAGATGACAATGCCGTTTACATTCAGGGAACCTTCGCCATTGGTGAGCATAAACATAAAATACAATAGATTTCTTAAGGAGATTCTTATGAAGAATTTTATACTGGGATTTTTAATCTTGTTATTCGCTGTTCCTCTATCTTTTGCCGACGGAGACAGGATAAATATTGTGACTACCCAAACCATTTTTGCGGATTTGGTCAAACAAATTGGTAAAGATAAGGTCAATGTTTCAGCGATCGCTTCGCCTAAATACAACATTCACTTTATCCAACCCAAGCCCAGCGATATCCGCAGTGTTTCAAAGGCTGACTTATATGTGAACGCAGGGTTGGATTTAGAAGCTTGGTCTGATCCTCTTCTTGAAGCCGCTGGGAAGTCAAAGCTTTTTCGGAATGCCGAAGGGAATGTTGATCTCTCTCAAGGCATAAAACTTCTTAAGATTCCTGATCATCCACTTTCTCGAGCAGAGGGAGACATTCATCTTTTTGGTAATCCGCATTTCCAAATGAGCCCCGAAAATGCAAGAGTAATGGTTCGAACAATTCTTGAGAAGCTTAAAGAGGTTGATTCTGTAAATGCTTCTTATTATGAGGAAAATGCGAAGGGTTTCTTAAGCCGTTTAGATCAAAAGATTGCGGAATGGAGAAATCTTTGTGCCGATTGTAAAGGCAAAGAGATTATTAATTATCATGACAATATTGTGTACTTCGCCGATTTTCTGGGACTGAAAGCTGAACAATTTTTAGAACCTAAGCCGGGTATTCCTCCGACGCCTAAACATATGCGGTTTTTGGAAGCTTATGCTAAGGCGCATAACATAACAGTTGTTGCTACACCGACTTATTACTCTCAAGATGCAGCACAATCTTTGGCTGAGAAAATTGGTGGGAAGGTTGTTACTATTGCCCAAGGAGTTGGAGAAACTCCCGGGACGGATGATTTTTTTAGTTTCTTTGATTATAATTTTAAGCAAATCAGCGAAGGTCTATCGCTCTCTGCGACAGACACGTCATTAAATAAGTAATTGTATAGACAGGAGTTAAATAATGCATGAATTTTTACATGTGATGATGCTTCCTTTTTTAGCGTGCCTCATCCTTGTGGCCAGTCATGCGTATTTGGGTTTTCATGTCATCGAGCGTCAGGTCATTTTTGTTGACCTGGCGCTTGCCCAAATTGCAGTGCTTGGGACAAGTGTTGCTATGATTGCGGGCTATGATCTAAATAGTTCACAGGCTTATTGGGTCTCTTTGGCCTTTACGATGGGAGGGGCCGCGATTTTCTCTTTAACACGGCTGAAAGAGGAGCGTGTTCCTCAGGAAGCCATCATTGGGATTACTTACGTTGTCTCAGCAGCTTTATTGATTCTGTTATTAAGTCGTTTGGGAGAAGGAGATGAGCATATTAAACAGGCGTTGCTAGGAAACATTCTGTTAGTTGGCAAACCTGAATTGCTGCGTCTAATGGTTATTTATAGCATTTTTGGCGTGATTCATTTCTTTTGCCGCAAGTATTTCTTTATGATCTCCCGTGACCCCAAAGCTGCTTTTGCTCAGGGCGTGAATGTCCGAGGTTGGGACTTTCTTTTCTATTTAACTTTCGGAGCAGTTGTTACTAATTCTGTAAGAATTGCAGGGGTTTTATTGGTTTTTTCCTATTTGGTCGTTCCATCGGTCTGTGCGATGTTTCTAGCAAATAGTTTGAAGAACCGTTTGCTGATAGGGTGGATTATCGGACTTTTAGCAAGCATATTAGGTATGGCTTTTTCATATTATTTGGATTTTCCGACAGGAGCAAGTGTTGTATGTATGCTTGGATTGTTGTTAATTATGGTAGCCATTTTAAATAGGTTTATTGCAAAGACAAAGCAATGATTCTCGTATGGTTTCTTGCTGTTTTGATGGTTTTAAAGTGCTTTCTTGTTTGTAAAGTATGTAATCACGTCAGCAAGATGTAGTTTGAGGTTGGCTTTTTTAGGATTTCGGTCTTCTCTTCGAAGTTTTCGAAGGTATTTAGGATAAAATGATTTGCTAGGTTCAAGGGTTCGTTTTTTGATTTCAGAAACATTCGGTTTTTTGTGCTTCGCTTGATGAATTTGGAATTCAACATCTGAACTTGTATACTGGCGCTTTTTAGCTGACGGCGGTGTATTATTTTGTGGTATATAAATACATATATAATTTCGGGGTATTTTCTAAAATTATTTTTGTATGAGCGCGTGGGCGTTTTGACTATTTTAAAGCGTTGATGATGCGATAAAAGCCCGCAGTTACACGACTGACGGGAAAGTTATTATGAATCGATTGTGAGCTGAAAGCCCTCTGTTAATAGCAGAAGGGCTTTCTTATTTTTGAGAAGTGTTGTATTATGGTGCATTATGTCGTCCAGACCAGATAAGTTAAACAGTTCGGCGAAGCTTAAATATCACGCGGAGCTTTTATCTAATCGCTTGAAAAAGCGTTTTGCCCATCTTTATAAAAAGTTCAAAAAACAAAATATTGATTGCTTTCGTTTGTATGATTGGGATATTCCAGAAATCCGCGCTGTGGTGGACTGGTATGGTGGCCATGTGGTTGTCGGGGAATATGTGCGTTGGCAGACCGGAGAAGAATGGCTTCCACAGATGGCAAAGGCAGTTGGGGAAGCGTTAAAAGTATCTCCAGAGAAAATTCATGTCCGTCGTCGGCAAACTGGCACAGAAGGCAAGGCTCGCTATAAAAAGATTTCTTCAAAAGGAAAAAGGTTTGAAGTTACAGAACGTAATTTGAAATTTTTAGTCAACCTGGATGATTTCTTGGATACCGGTCTTTTCTCGGATCATCGGGATACCCGCGTGATCGTTGAGAAACTTTCTGCAGGCAAGGATTTTCTTAATCTCTTCGCTTATACCGGTGCTTTCACGTGCGCTGCAGCCTTCGGGGGAGCCAAGAGCACAACCACTGTGGATCGTTCATCCACGTATCTGGATTGGGCAAAGGATAATCTTGAGTTAAACAATCTTTGGGCGTCGAAACATCAATTGATCCGTTCTGACGTAAATAAATTTCTCGAAAAGGCCTACCGTGAACGTAAGCGCTTTGATTTGGCGTTTGTTGACCCGCCGTCCTTTTTTCAGGACGAGCTCAATGAAGTGTCCTTTGATATCAACACGGATCATCCTGAACTATTACGCAACGTTTTAAAAGTCATGATTCCAGGATCAAATGTATTTTTTTCAACGAACCATCAACGCTTTGAGCCTCATCTGGAAACCCCGTTGGCCAAAGATTTAGTTGAGCTCACACCCAAAACTATTCCGGAAGATTACCGCAACCGTCAGATTCACCGTTGCTGGCGGATGACTGCGGTATAGCCCACGATTCTTGAAAAAAAATTCTGAATGCTGTTAGGTTTTAGTATAATACCGCCTATGGAAAAAGAAAAATTAGAAAAAGCAACCTTTGCCGGCGGATGTTTTTGGTGCATGGAGCCGCCGTTTATGGATCTTAAAGGGGTTGAGTCTGTGGCCTCGGGCTACATTGGCGGGCACATGAAGAACCCCACTTATGAACAGGTTTGTACCGGACGAACAGGCCACACGGAAGCGGTCCAGATCGTTTTTGATCCTCAAAAGATTGCCTACCAGGAACTTCTTGATATCTTCTGGCGGAATATCGATCCGACAACCGAAAATCAACAATTCGCGGATGAAGGGACGCAGTACCGCACGGGGATTTTTTATCACGACCAGGAACAGAGGCGCCTCGCCGAGCTATCGAAAGAGCAATTAGAAAGCCAGGGTATTTTTGACGCGCCCATTGTGACCGAGATCACGGCTGCAACAGAGTTTTATCCGGCAGAAGAATATCATCAAAAATATTGCCGCAAAAATCCCGGCCATTACAAAATGTATCGCGCAGGTTCCGGCCGCGAGTCGTATTTGGAAGAGCTTTGGGGTAAGTAAATATTTTTTTGCAAGAGTTTGATAGATTTAAACGAGTCATCATAACGTAACCATGGAGGATGTATGAATTGTAAAATGTTGTTATTAAGTTTGGGGTTAATGGTATCGATTGCTTTAATGCCGTCCTTGGTATTTGCCGAGGGAGAAGAAAGCGCGCCTTCAGCCGAAACGGACGGTAGCGGTTGGAACACAAAATTAAAATCCGACCGCCAGGGGATGAGCGATGCCATGCATGAGATCAACGCGGATGCCAAGGCTGCGCGAGAGGAAGAACGTGCTTTGCATCAGCAAATCAAAGAGGCTATGGAATCTGGCGACGTTGAAAAAGCCAAAGAACTTCGTGGCCAATTAAAGGCGATGCATCAGGAAAATGTTCAAGAAATGCGTGAGAACCGAAAAGAAGCCAAAGATTCACGGCAGGATATGCGTGAAGATATCAAAGAGGCGCATGAAGAAGGCGCAATTTCCGATGATCGTTTAAAGGATCTAAAAGAAGATGTTCGCGACCGTCATGAAGATGCGCGGGATCGTATGGAGAATCGCCGCGATCGCCGTGAGGATGTCCGCGACAGGCGTGAGGACGTCCGTGACCGCAAGGAAGACCAGTGGGACGCCACGCATGATGGCGGCAAATGGGATAAAGTCGAAGACCGTATGGACCGCCGCGAAGATGTGCGCGACAACAGGGAAGATGTCCGCGATCAGCGTGAAGATGTGCGTGACCGCCGTGAAAACGTCCGTGATCGTAAGGAAAATCGCAGTGATCGCGGAAACAATGGCGGCCATAAAGGTGGCCGTGGCGGCAGAGGAAAATAAAATTGCTTTCAATTTCTGACTATGATCGAAAAGGCCGGCACTTGAATGTTGCCGGCCTTTTTAACTGACTATGAAGAGATTTATTAAAAACTACGGTTTTTCGCTTCTTTTGCTGGTGGCAATTGTTGTCGGATCCTTCTTGGGGATTATCCTTAAGGAAAAAGCTGTTATTCTAAAACCTTTCGGCGACATATTTTTAAACCTTTTATTTACAGTGGTTGTTCCGATGGTATTTTTTTCGATTTCATCGGCGGTGGCGAGCATGAGTGATATGCGCAGGCTCGGGAAGATTATGGGCTGTATGGCCGTTATTTTTATCATCACGGGCCTGATCGCGTGTGTTGTCATGCTTGTTGGAGTTAAATACTATCCGCCCGCGCAAGGCGTTACGATTGCGCTTGAGCAGCATGTGAACCCTGAAAAGGTCGATATTGCCGGGCAGATCGTCAAGGCGTTTACTGTTTCGGATTTTGGCGAATTGTTTTCGAAAAAGAACATGTTGGCGCTTATCATGTTTTCTCTGCTCATAGGTCTGGCAACGTCCGCCGTCGGGCAAAAAGGCAGAGCGTTCGCACAATTTCTTATTTCCGGCAATGAGGTCATGACCAAGGCGATCGGATATGTGATGCTTTACGCGCCGATAGGGCTTGGCGCTTACTTCGCTTATCTGGTGGGAAGTTTTGGGACGCAGCTTCTTGGTTCCTACGCGAGGGCGCTCGCCCTTTATTATCCGCTGGCCATCGGTTACTTTGTGATTTTCTTTTCTCTGTACGCGTGGATGTCGGCCGGTTTAAAAGGCGTCAAAATTTTCTGGCTGAATATTGTGCCGGTATCCTTAACGGCCTGGGCAACGGGAAGCAGCCTGGCAACTTTGCCGGTTAACTTGGAAACCGCCAAGAAAATGGGCGTGCCTGAAGATGTTCGTGAAGTGGTGATCGCTGTCGGCGCCTCCATGCACAGCGATGGATCCTGCCTGGCCGCTGTACTTAAGATGGCAGTTCTTTTCGGAATTTTTGGTATTCCGCTGGAAGGATGGAACACTCTTTCAGCGGTGGTGGGTGTGGCGTTTTTGTGCGGTACGGTAATCAGCGGCATTCCTTCCGGAGGGATGATCGGGGAATTGCTGATCATTTCCATGTTTGGATTTCCGATTGAAGCGATGCCAATCATCACCATGATCGGTACGCTCGTTGATCCGCCGGCAACTATGGTTAACGTTGTCGGGGATAATGTCTCGAGTATGATGGTAGCGCGGGTTTTGAATGGAAAAGATTGGATGGATAATCGAAGTGTTATAGCGTCGTAAATGAAGGAAGGTAGTGGTATAGAAAATTTATAGCGGTGTAGTGGTAGAGTGGTAAAAAGCCGTCCATACCACGTACCACCAATACGCCTTAAATTAGCTATACCACCTCATTGTTTTACAATTGCGTTACCACTTATTTATTGGAGGCTTATTATGAAGTTACTCTACACAAAACGCTCACCTTACGCGCGTAAAGTGCGCATTGTTGCGCTTGAGAAGAAAATTGATTTGGCGTTGATTGATGAAGACCTTACAAAAAAATCACAAAGCTTGCTTGATGCCAATCCACTTGGAAAAATTCCTTCGTTGATTTTGGAGAACGGGGATTCGATATTTGACAGCCCGGTTATCTGTCAATATTTGGACGGTTTAAACGATACGCCGACTTTAATTCCGCATTTTGGAAAGGAACGGTTGCATGTTCTACGCTGGGAAGCTATCGGCGACGGATTAACCGATGTTTCGCTGGCGGCTTATCGTGAGAAACTCCAGCATCCAAATGATTTTAATGCCACTTTTGTGGCGGCTCAGGAAGAAACTATAGGAAGGACTCTTGCCTATATTGATCAGCATGTTTCAGAATTGATAATATTGTCTCTGGCTCCTATTGCGGTCGTCGCTGGTGTGGGTTATACGCAATTTCGCCTGGGTCACCTTGTCGACGCCAATAAATATCCAAATCTTATGGCGTGGTTCCATGATTTTTCCAAAAGGCCGAGTGTTCAATTAACGGTACCGGTCGCATGATTTGCTTCATGTTCCGAAAGCACATTGTCGTTGTTCTTAGTTTCATTCTTGCTTTTGGTGCGTGTGGATGTTCTTCTCTTCAATCATCCGTAAAGGATTTGGTTGCGGGCCATCTAGCAGGACTTCCTTCTCAAACTCGACAAGCCATTATTGTCGAACCGCTTAACCATTCAAATGCCAAAGTCACGTCATGGGAATTTAAGGACGGGCATTGGCAAAAAGTTTTTCTGCCTATGCGTGCTATGGTTGGGCGTCGCGGCATTGCGCCTCTTAATGAAAAAAGGGAAGGTGATGGCAGGACTCCGTCAGGAACATATAAGTTGGGTTTGGCCTTCGGTTATGCGCCTTCGATCGAAACAAAACTTGCCTATCGCCAGTCCACTCAAAATGATTTTTGGGTCGATGATGTTCATTCGCCTCAGTATAACCAGTGGGTTGTCGGCAAACCCAATGCTGAGTCGTTTGAAGAAATGAAAAGAAATGATGACTTGTATAAATACGGCGCGGTTATCGAATATAATACTCGTCCTATTGTGCCCGGCCACGGGAGCGCCATCTTTATGCACATCTGGCGGGCGCCGGGAAAGTCGACATCTGGATGTGTTGCGTTTTCGCCGCGCAGTCTACGGCGTCTTCTAGCTTGGCTCGATGTTAAGCAAGATCCGGTTATTCTTTTAATCCCTGCGCAAGGGATATGAGGAAATGATTTGGATTTCTAGTCGATGGTTTTAATGAAAATGGAATTGGAATTTCTTCTTCTGAGAAGGTTAGGGAATGGCGCTCATGAAATGTTTGCTTGCTGTTTCCTTAAGAAGCGCAGTGCTCGGGAAAAATACTTAGTTTTTCCTCGTTGATCAGTCAAAAATTATTGTAATATATCCGTCGATGAAAACTACGCATCAACAAAACAGGACTTTGAATCAAAATCGAGTTATTTTTTCATCTGTCCTTTTGGCTGCCCTTGGGTATTTCGTCGACATTTACGATCTTATCCTTTTTAGCATTGTCCGTATCAAAAGTCTTAAATCAATCGGTGTCCCGGCAGAAGAACTGTTGTCGCAGGGAGTCTTTGTTTTAAATTCGCAAATGGCGGGGATGCTTCTGGGTGGCATCCTTTGGGGTATTCTGGGTGATAAAAGGGGGCGCCTGTCGGTTCTGTACGGTTCAATTATTGTGTATTCATTGGCCAACATTGCCAACGGGTTTGTGCAGGACGTTCCGACCTATGCGCTGTTGAGGTTCATTGCCGGAATCGGTCTTGCCGGTGAGTTGGGGGCGGGAATAACGTTAGTCAGTGAAGTCATGCCCAAAGAAACACGCGGTTATGGAACGATGATCGTGGCTACAATTGGTATTTTAGGCGCGGTGGTCGCGGCGTTGATTGGCGATTTATTTGATTGGCGGATAGCTTATTTTGTCGGCGGCGGCTTAGGTGTAGCGCTTCTTTTGTTGCGTCTGAGTGTTTTTGAGTCCGGCATGTTTGATGCCATCAAGATAAAGAATGTGAAACGCGGCGCCTTTTCATTAATCTTTAAATCTTGGCAAAGCACTTGGAAATATCTATGCTGCATCTTAATTGGCGTCCCATTATGGTTTGTAGTCGGGATATTAATTACTTTTTCACCTGAATTAGGCAAGGCATTGGGGATGCCTGTGGCGCCGGAATCTGGTAAGGCGGTCATGTTTGCTTATATTGGGCTTGCAATTGGGGATTTCGTCAGCGGAACACTTTCCCAAATTATGCTCAGTCGAAAAAAAGTTTCCATGATTTTTATGACATTGATGGCATTCTTTATTGCCATGTATCTTCTGAATAAAGGGGTATCTCTTGGCTGGTTTTATGCGAATTGTTTCGCGTTGGGTTTTTCAGCGGGATATTGGGCGATTTTTGTTACCATCGCGGCAGAACAATTTGGCACCAATATTCGTTCAACGGTAACGACAACCGTTCCTAATTTTGTGCGTGGATCAGTTGTGCCCGTTTCGTTTGCTTTCGGACAGCTTAAATCGTCGATAGGTTTGGTTAATGGTGCGTTGGTGATCGCTGGCGCATGTTTGTTTCTTGCGTATTTTGCGTTAAGTTTCCTTCAAGAAACGCATGGCAAGGATTTGGATTATATTGAAATTTGATTTATATCAAGAAGGAGATGGTGGATAGTTAATGGTTGCCGTCAGCAATCAACCATCCCCAATCTACTAGTCAAAATTGCTAAAAATATTAATGCGTTTTCTAGATTTATACTTATAATAAAGTAAATTTAAGGAGTGAAGGGGGTTTTATGCAACGTTTATTCCGACTGATGGTTTTTACGGTATTTCTTTTAACCGGCATTGGGCATGGGGTGTTCGCAGCTCAGAAAAATAAAGAACTGGAAGTTCAGACGCAAGAGCTTGTCGGAAATATTGTGTCTGTCGACCAGAAAAAATCCAGTTTTGATTTAGAATATGAGCGGGATGACCCATCTTCTTCGAAACAGGTTGCCACTTTTTTTGTTACGGATATTTCCACCATTGATATTGCCATGTCTCAGGGGAATTTAAGTGATTTAAAGCCTGGGTCCAAGGTTTTGGTGGAATTCGCTTTGATGCCGGATGGTACGAATGTTGTTGAGTCTGTTTGGGTAAAGAAATCTTAAAATTAATTTTCAATTAACAACAAATTAAAAAGGTAACAGAGATATGAAAAAAATGATGGGTTTGGTTTTAGGTTTAGCTGTTGTTGGGATGATCGTTGGTTGTCAGAAAAAAGAGGCTCACGTTTCCGTGGAGGAGCCCATTGTGACTGAGGAGACTAGTGCAACAGCGATAGCAAATTTGGAAATGAATTCTTCCAATATGGGTACAGCAGGCAATGCTATTGGGGAAGTGACTTCGGCCATGGATGCAGCATCGGCTGCTGTCCAACAAGTTGTGACAGCAGTTATTGAAAATCCAACCCCGCAGCAGATTCAGGAAGCTCTAAAAAGCGCTGGGTATTATGATGGAAAAATTGATGGGACTATCGGCCCCAAAACAAAAAAAGCGATTGAAAGATTTCAAACTGAGAATGGATTGAAGGCGGATGGTAAGGTCGGCCACAAAACATGGGCCAAGCTAGGAACTCATTTGGCGAGTAGTGCTGTTGATGCTGCGTCCGCAATTACTCCCGTTACAGAGCCGATTCTAGGAGTTGATTCTGCGGTACAGAACAATGAAGTTACTTCGAATTAAAGGATGATGAGCGTAAGTTTTATCATTTGCTGAATGTCTTTGAAGCCACGAGAAATCGTGGCTTCATTTTTAAATGGTCACTCTTTTTACCTTAAGGTGTAGTGCTATTCATAAAATTTTTGAATCGTTTCTTGGTTTGTCTAAGGGTGTTTGTTTAATTTAGCGGTTTGGATCAAGTTCATTATGAGGAAACCTATGAAAAAAATATTATTTGTATTAAAAACGTTGATGTTGGGTTGTGTGGCTGCGGTTTTAATATCACCCCGGGCTTTTTCCGAGGAAAGTTCAACAAAAACAGTTTTGGAATCCCGCTATATTTCAGAAAGCGATGTGGACGCGCAAAGCGGCCAATTAACAATCGGGGAAACAAAGTTTTCGTTTGAACATGAATTTAAACTTGATAACGGCATGCCGATCACTGTTTCATTTTTGGATAAACATACGGACATTAACAGCGATGTGGCCGTCTATCTTCCTTCTAAACTAGAAGGAAGAAGCCTTGGGCTTGGCGTCAAGTTTCCTGCGCCGTTTACTGAATCAGAAAATTATTTTGTCGGATTGGATATCTCCCCGTCCATGTATACCGATGGCTGGAGCGAAAATTCTTCGAGCGCATTTCGTATTCCTGGTCGGGCGTATTTGGTTTATAAACGGGATGATAATTTTATCGTGATTGCGGGGTTAAGTATACGCCCGGGATTTGATACTACCGTATTGCCTCTTATAGGCTTTATTTATAGGCCCAATGATCAGTGGGAACTTAATTTTTCTTCTGATAACCCAAATATTAAATATAAATTCTCAGATAAGACCAAAGTTTTGATCGAGGCCGATATTGTCAATGACGAATATGAAGTCACGCATAATGGCGAAAAAGGGCGTGTTCTATTTTATCGAGAGCTTAGCGCAGGGATTGGCCTGGAACATAATTTTACCGATTCAATCACAGGCCTGATTTCAGTCGGAAGCGTGTTTAGCCGTATGATTAAATATGAGGATGATAACGGTAAGATTAAACCTGATGCCGGGATGTATGTCAAGGCTCGTTTGAGTGTTCATTTTTAGCTGATTGCACAATTGAACAAGGAGACATTTTATGGCAAAACGTTTATTTTTTGTAGTTGTTCTCTTGATTCTTGCGTTGCCATGTTTTGCTGGCGAGAACGGTTCAGAGCGTAAAGCTTTTCGGGCTCAACAAAAAGCCAAGCTTGTCGATTTTCAGCAACAGATGAAGGTGGAAAATCAGCATTTTCGTGAATCCACCAAGGGGATGAGTCCTGACGATAAAATGGCGGCTAGAAAGGCGCATTATGAAGGCCGGTTTGACGATCGTAAGGCTATGAGAGAAAAAATGTATAAAGAAAATAAAGATTTTCTCATGCAGCGCTTAAGCAAGAATAAAGAACTTACAGCTGAACAAAAATCTGAATTGATCAAATCATTTGAAGAACAATATGATGAAAATGTTTCTTTCCGGGATAAGCAACATCGTGAATTTGTTGAATTCTTTACGAAAACCGCCAGCAACCCCAGTATGAGTGTCGAGGATAAGAAGGCAGCTATCGGAGCCCATCGCGAAGAACTATCAAAAGAGAATAAAGACCATCATCAAGAGCAGAAATCTGAAAGAAAAGAATTAAGGGGAAAAATAAAAGAAGAAATGCGGGCGGTAGATTCTAAGAAAAGTGATCAATGAAAGTTGTTTTTTATTGTTTGCCGGGGCCGTCAGCTTCGTCTGGCGGTTTTTTAATTGCAGGTTAAAGCCTACGGATCTGTATCAAGCGGGGATCGGTCAGATGCTTGACAACCTTTCGTCTTCTCGTCATAATTTGGGCCATGGAATTTGATATCAAACGCGATAAACTACTTTTGCCGCAGGGACACCAAAAAGTCCTTTTGCACTCTTGTTGTGCGCCATGTGCGGGTGAGCTCATGGAATCCATAAAGGCTTCTGGTATTGGGTTGACTATTTTTTTCTATAATCCTAATATTCATCCGCGTCGGGAGTATGAAATTCGCAAGCAAGAAAACATTCGTTTCGCGCAGAAAATGGAAATTCCTTTTGTCGATGCGGATTATGATACGGACAATTGGTTTAAACGCATTAAGGGTATGGAATGGGAACCTGAGCGCGGTGAGCGATGCACGGCTTGTTTCGATATGCGTTTTGAACGCACAGCACTTTATGCTTTTGAGAATGGATTTCATGTGATCACCTCCAGTCTGGGGCTTTCCAGATGGAAGAATATGGAACAAATTAACGGTTGCGGCCTGCAGGCAGCGTCGCGTTATCCGGATATGATTTATTGGACCTATAATTGGCGAAAGTTGGGCGGATCGCAAAGGATGTATGATATCGCTAAGCGCGAGGAATTTTATCAACAGGAATATTGCGGATGCGTTTATTCGTTGCGTGATACCAACATTCATCGTGTTAAGCGGGGTGGTGAACGTATTGATATCGGAAAAAAGTTTTATACCGTCGCAGAAAAAATAAAAATCGAAAACGCTCTCTTGCAAGAAAAACCGTTAATCACCGATAGTTTGTAGATGAATATCCCTGTTAAAAATACCGAATCGGCTGGCGGTGTTGTGCTTAATGATCAGGGCTTGGTGCTTGTGGTTAGTCAGCATGGGTCATCATGGTCGCTTCCAAAGGGGCATATTGATCCTGGTGAAGATAGGTTAACGGCTGCCCGTCGGGAAATTTATGAGGAATCAGGAATTTCCCAGATAGAATTGTTAGGGGAATTAGGAAGTTATGGGCGTTATCGAATTGGTCAAAAAGGCGGAGAAGATCTTGGTGAGTTCAAAACGATTCATATTTTTTTGTTTCGAACGAACCAGATAGAGCTTAGGCCGGTTGATCCGCATAACCCTCAGGCCTTGTGGGTGGATAAATATAAAGTCGCCGATATGTTGACGCACCCAAAGGATCAGGAATTTTTTAAGTCAGTACTCGACAAAATTTAATCAAGGAGATGATGTGAACGCATATCGAGATTTTGGTCCATTTGACGGAAAAGTATGGTTGAATGTCGCCAGCGAAGGCCCGTTAACACACGCGGCAATGGAGGCGCTTAAAGATGCGTTGGAGTGGAAGCTTCAGCCGTTTTTGATGACAGCGCCTAAGTTTTTGGGTGTTCCTCACCAGTTAAAGACAGCGATCGGGTCTTTAATCCATCTGGATTCGCAGGATATTATTTTAGGTAATAGTGCGACGTATGGCGTGCATCTTCTTGCTAATGGATTAACTTTGGCTCAAGGTGATGAGGTTTTATTGATGCAAAATGATTTTCCGTCGAATATTCTGCCGTGGATTGCTTTGCGCAAGAAAGGCGTGTTGGTTCGCGAGCTAAAGCCGCAGGGCCAGGTATTGACGGTGGATGAAATTGTCGCTGGTATTTCATCGTCAACAAAAGTGTTATGTTTGTCTTGGGTTCATACTTTTAGCGGACATAAAATTGATCCAGTAAAAATTGGTGAGTTCTGCCGTGAAAAAGGAATTATTTTTATCCTTAATTGTTCTCAGGTGATTGGTGCGTTTAATATCGACATATCCCGGCTTCCTGTGGATGCGATTGTCTGTGCCGGATACAAATGGCTTTGCGGCCCTTACGGCACAGGGTTTTGTTGGATCAAGCCTGAACTGCGCGAGCGACTTCAATACAACAACGCCTATTGGCAGAGTGTGCTTAGCGAGGTTCAGTTAAACAGCTCGGAGCCGATTGAATCATTTGAACTTAAAACGGCAAGGCATTATGACGTGTTTGGGACAGCAAATTTCTTTAATTTTTTGCCATGGACGGCATCAATCAATTATTTTCTAAAATTAGGTATGGATAAGGTCGAGCAATATGACCAACAGCTCGTCGGCATGATAATTGACGGGATTGATAAAAATCAATTTATGATGGTGTCTCCGGTTGAAGTCAGTGAGCGCTCCGACTTGGTTGTTTTTTCTCATCAGGACCCGCAGAAAAATGAGGCGATTTTTAATAAGCTCAAGGATGCCGGAATATTTATAGCCCTTTGGAAAGGAAAACTGCGTGTTTCACCGCACATCCATAATACCCGCAATGATATTGATCGGTTTCTCAGGGTTTTAAATTCCCCTCCGGAGCAGTCGAAATGACAAAGGCAAAGGACCAAGCGCCCACAGAGAAGCCAACACAAAGTTCCTATATCCTCAAACGCAGATCATCCGTTCACGGTTTCGGTATTTACGCGCGTAAAGATATTTCTAAAGGCACGCGTATTATTGAATATGTTGGTGGCCGTATTACTAAAAAAGAGGCGGAACGCCGTGCGGATGACGATATGTTCGCTGCAAAGGTCGACCGAGATTGCGGTGCAGTTTATATATTCGTGCTCAATAAGCGTTATGATATTGATGGCAATGTCAGTTACAATACAGCTAAGTACATCAATCATTCCTGCGATCCTAATTGCGAAACTGAAAATATCAGAGGAAAGATATGGGTGATCGCCCTTCGGGATATCCAAGAAGGCGAGGAATTAAGTTATAACTATGGATACGATCTGGATGATTTTAAGGAGCATCCATGTTATTGTCGAACGAACAGGTGCGTGGGTTATATTGCCTCTGAGGAGCTTTGGCCTCGTCTTCGAAAACTTATTCCGAAGACCAATAAGTCATTGAATGTCAGATGATGAATATTTTTCTGGTTGGAATCGGGGGAGCAATTGGGTCGATCGCTCGGTATTTGATGGTAGCCGTAATTGGGAGGGCTTTTTACGTCGGGTCTTTCCCTTTGGGCACTTTGGCAGTTAATGTCCTAGGGTGTTTTACTATTGCCTTCATTGGTGCTTTGGCTGCAGATAAGATTAATTTGACCGCTGATCTTCGGGTGCTTTTGTTCACAGGCATTTTGGGAGGATTCACCACTTTTTCTGCATTCGGTTACGAAACATTTTATTTTCTTGAAACATCACATTTCTTACTGGCTTTCTTAAACATCTTGGCCAACCTTATTCTTGGCCTTGGCGCTATCCTGCTTGGTCATTGGCTTGGCCGCAATCTCTTTTAGTTCGTCATTTTGGTAAACTTAATAAGTTTATAACTTAATCTTAACAATCGTGCGTTATATTTAACTGCATTCTCGTAAAGTTATGGTTAAAATTTTATTTGTTTGCATCCATAATAGCGCTCGAAGTCAAATGGCCGAAGCCTTTGTCAATTCATTGTCACCGGGAAAAATGTTTGCGCAAAGTGCTGGATTAACACCAGGGAAGCTTAACCTTGTGGTCATATCTGTTATGCAAGAAATCGGCATTGATTTATCGGGTAACTTAACAAAAAGTGTCCATGGATTTATTGATCGGAAAGAAATCTTTGATTATGTTGTCACGGTCTGTGATGCTGCAAGCGCAGAGCGCTGTCCAAATTTTCCTGGGAAAGCGAAGCGTTTGCACTGGGGTTTTGAGGATCCTTCGTCAATATCAGGTAGCGACGAAGAGAAGTTAGTAAAGACGCGCATGATTCGGGATCAGATTCAATTTAAAGTCAAACAATGGATAGAGTCAGTTAATTCTTTAAGGTAGATTTTATGAAAAATAAGATTGCTGTTGTTGAAGATGACCGTGATATTAATGAATTGATCGTTTATAATTTACAAAAAGAGGGCTACAGTGTTATTCGATCGCTAGATGGCGGGCAGGGATTATTTTTAATTCAGAAGGAACGTCCTGATTTGATACTTTTGGATTTAATGCTGCCGGGCATGGATGGTTTGGAGATTTGTCAGGCATTAAAACAGGGAGATGCCACTAAAGACATTCCAATTATAATGATAACAGCCAAAGGCGAGGAATCAGATGTTGTCGTTGGGTTGCAGATGGGAGCGGATGATTATATTACCAAGCCGTTTAGTATCAAAGTTCTTTTGGCGCGCGTTAAGGCTGTATTCCGACGGGGTAAGCTGGTGAAATCATCCGCAGTCTCTCAGCCGATCCGTGATTTTGGTGCGCTTCGCATCGATTTACTTAAACACAGAATTACGGTTGATGGTCAAGCGGTGAGTTTTACTGCTATTGAGTTTGCGATAATTGAATTTTTGTCACGTTCTCCGGGCCGAGTTTATACGAGGGATCAAATTTTGGATAACGTCTGGAAAGACGGCAAATTTATTATCGACAGGGCTGTGGATGTTCATGTGCGCGGACTTCGTAAAAAACTTGGGTCTGCTGACGATTATGTTGAGACTGTCAGAGGTGTTGGCTACCGCTTTAAGGACGAGAAATGATTTTATCTTTTAAAAGAATGCTTAAAAGACTTTTATTCTCTTATATGTTGGTCATTTTAGGCGGCCTTTTAATTTTTACTTGGGTTCAGAAGATTCCGAATATCAATTTTTTCTTTTTGATGGCGGTATCTTTCTTTATCGCTTTTTGCGTTATTTTAGTTACCCGCTTTTTTTATATTAATCCAATTCTTTTGATGATTGATGCCACGAAGCGTATTAAGGGTGGGGATTTCTCACGGCGAATTAATATTCATTATCATAATGAATTAGGAGATCTTGTACGCAATCTTAATGAAATGTCGTCTGTGCTGCAGGATCAAATCCAGCAGATCACAAATGATAAAAATGAACAGCAGGCGATTCTGGGTAGCCTGATCGAAGGCGTTGTTGTCATTAGTGTGGATGGCCGCATGATGTATTTAAGCCCAAATTTTTGTAACCTTCTCGATGTGCGTTCCAGAGATGCGAATGGCCGATTATATTGGGAAGTTATTCGTAATCAGGAAATTAATGATTCCATTAAAGAAGCAATTGCTCAGCAAAGGGCTGTAAAGAAAGATATCGAAGTTATTGGCCCTCAGGATGCCTTTTTCAGTATGCAGGTCTCGCCGGTTTTTAACGAGGATAGGAAGCTTGTCAGCATCGTTGCCATCTTTCATGACATCACGGAACATAAAAGATTTGAGCGGCTGCGAACAGAATTTGTCGCAAATGTATCCCACGAATTAAAAACTCCGTTGACTTCGATTAAAGGTTTTGTGGAAACATTACAAAGCGGCGCGCTCAAAGACCCGGAAAATGCAAAACGGTTTTTGGATATTATCGATAAACAAGCAAACCGTTTAGAAAGTCTTGTTAATGATTTATTGACTTTGTCCTCGTTGGAATCTAAAGAATTGTTCATGGATTTTCATAATGATACGATTGATAGGGTTTTATCAGTGGTGATGGGGCTCTATAAAACACAGTTTGTTCGGATGGGGCATTTTGTTGAAGTGAATGTCCCTCGAGGTTTACCGCCTATAGCTATGGACCGTCAGCGCATTGAGCAGGTCTTTCTTAATTTGTTGGATAACGCCGTTAAATTTACGCCGAAGGGCGGGAAGATTTTAGTTAATGCGTGTCTCGATGGCGATTTTATCCGTGTGGATGTGAGAGACAACGGGATCGGGATCGCGGACGAGCATATCCCTCGATTGTTCGAGCGTTTTTACCGCGTGGATAAAGACCGCTCCCGTGAGCTTGGTGGGACAGGCCTTGGCCTTGCCATCGTCAAACATATTGTGCTTGCGCATCAAGGTAAGGTTGCGGTTACCAGTAAAATCGCAGACGGCACGACCTTTTCAGTTTTTCTTCCCATCGTCTTTTTGTAATTATTTTATCAATACCTCCACCGTCCTTGTAGAATGATTTCATGGATCATATCGCCTGTCTGAGCCAGTCTTTTGTTGGGTATATCCGAGAACTTTTTGTCCCTGTTTTTCTGGGCTTTCTTTTTAGTGGAATTATTAATGAATTTGTCCCAGAAAATTTTGTGCAGAAGTACATGGGGGATGATTCAATTAAATCTATTTTTATGGCCACAGGCGTTGGGATCATTCTTCCGGTATGTTGTATGGGGTCCTTACCGATTGCGATGACATTGCGAACGAAAGGAGCAAGGTTGGGCCCGGTTTTAGCTTTCTTGATTGCGACCCCAGCCACGTCAGTCCCCGCGTTATTGATTACTTGGAAAATGATGGGCCCGATGTATACGGTCTTTATGGCCTGCACAGTCATTGTTATGGGTATTGTGATGGGACTTATTGGAAGAAATATGAGCATTGTTTCTATGGACACGAAACCTCGAGATCAATCTTGCTCTGATGACTGTTGTGGGGACAATCATAAAAATATTAAATCTCGTCGATTAACCTTGAGGATTATCAATGCGTTGTCCTATGCTTTTATCGAATTGCCGCGAAAGATTGGATTTGAGCTTTTCCTTGGAGCCTTGATTGCAAGTGTCATTGTTTCATTTTCTGCGGTACGTGAATTTGTTCAATTTCAACTTGCCGGATTTAAAGGGTACATCATCCTTGTGTTGATAGGACTTATCGATTATGTGTGTTCAACGGGAAGTGTTCCGGTTGCCCATGCCTTGGTGCAGTCGGGAGTAAGCGCTGGGAAATCGATCGTTTATCTATTGATGGGGCCGATTACCAGTTACGCGGCTTTATTGGTCATTCGTAAAGAATTCGGAGGAAAAGTATTGATTTTTTATCTTGGCGTTATCGCTGTTGTTTCTATTTTGGCCGGTTTGACTTACGACTTATTATGGGCTCACAAAAACTTTGTGGGATAATTCTTGAGACGACCTTAGGACTATGATAAACTTTTTTAGAATGTTTCTCCGTCATGCGTTAATAAGTATTTTAGTGATTCCGTTTTTGGCGGGATGTTTTTTTTCTGTTGGCAAAGAACAGCCTTTAACGGTCTCTTCGACAGGAAGTCCAACAGGAAGAATCGTAAATAAAAATATTTTTATCAAAGACGGGACGCTGGCGATTCTTCCTTTTAAAGCTGGTGAAGATGCAAATGCTGATCCGCAGTTAGATCGCATGGCGCTGATGATTGCTAAGGGCATGATTGATTATTTAAATGATGAGAAAGTGCCATTTAAAGTTTTAACAACCCAGGATCAGGGAGACCCTCAAATGATTATCGAGGGGTACATTAAAGATTTTAAGCGGCCTGGACGATTAAGCCGATGGTTTTTCCGTAAGAATAAAACAGTATTAAGGGTCAGCGGCCAAATGGTGTTGGTAGGAAGTAAAGAGCGTGTTTTGCTATTTCAAGAAACAAAGTCCATCCCGGGTTCAAAAAAAGATGGGTTGGATATTTCTTACCAAACGGGGCAAGATTTAGGGCGATTTATTCTTGATGCCTTAAACAATGGATAAAGGAGTTTTGTGTGATTGTTGTTACTGGAGCTGCCGGTTTTATTGGCAGTTGTATTGTTGCAAAACTTAACGAACTTGGCCGTCGAGACATTATTTTGGTCGATCATTTTGATGGGGATGCCGATCCTAAGCATGCCAATTTAAACGGCCGAAAATATCATGCCTATTTTGATAAAGCTTTATTTTTAGATGAGATTCAATCCGGCAGGTTTAAGGAGAAGGTGACATGCATTCTTCATATGGGCGCATGCAGCTCTACTACTTTGCAGGATGAGCAGTATTTTAGGGAAAATAATCTTCAATATTCCTGTCACATGGTCGAATGGGCAATAAAGATTAAAGCAAGGTTCATTTATGCCAGTTCAGCGGCGACTTATGGAGAGGCGGCAAATAATTATCGGGATGATGAGGCGACAATACGCGCGTGCAAACCATTAAACCTTTATGGAGAATCTAAACAAAAATTTGATGAATGGATATTGGATCATGGGCTGCAAACTAAAGTTGTGGGATTGAAGTTTTTTAATGTCTTTGGTCCAAATGAGTACCATAAAGGAGATATGCGCAGTGTGGTTGCGAAGTCCTATGATCGTGTAGCGAAAGAGGGCAAGATAGCGTTGTTTAAATCATATAATGATGAGTATGCCGACGGTGAACAGCAAAGAGATTTTATTTATGTCAAAGATGTTGTCGATATCGTCCTATTTTTTATAGAGAATGAGTATGTTAACGGGATTTTTAATGTTGGGACCGGTTTGGCCCGAACCTGGAATGATTTGGCCAAGGCGTTGTTTGCGGCGGTTGGTAAGAATCCTGATATTGAATATATTCCGATGCCAGAAGTTTTACGCGGCAAATATCAATATTTTACGCAGGCAGACATTAATAAATTGCGTAGCGCCGGTTATGATAAACCATTTACGGATTTGGAAAGTGCGGTTAAAGATTATGCGGGCTATTTAAAAGGGCATCGCTATTGGTAATGATTTACTAAAGTTTATTGGAGATTGTTTTCTATGATGATGTTTTTATTAATGGGTTTTGTCGTTTTGGTATCGCTCATTGTCATTGGCGGATTGTTTTATTTTATGCGAAAAGAAAGCCAGCGGAGTGCCAATGGCGAAGCTGTTCCAATCATGGATGTCGCTGAACTAAAGGGCCTGGCGCCGGATGATTCGAAAGACGAAGAATCTGGGTCGTTCTCACAAGCTAAAAGTCAGCTTCCTGCTGATTCCAACGATGAACTTACTCATATCAAGTTGAAACTGGCTAAACTCGAAGGAGGATCTTCAGCGCGTTTGGAGGAATCTTACCTTGAGCCTGGTTTGAATTTGAATGTTCAGGATTCAACGTTGTCTTTATCCGCAGATAACCAAAGTCAAGGTGTTTCAAGAAAACCTTTTGACAGTCAATTAGCTGATCGGGTCAGTGAGCTGGAATCTCAAGTTGCTATGATCAGCCAAAAAGCTGTTGAGCAGGCCCAAGAAGCGGTGAAGGTCATTGAGGCCTTAATGAAGGAGAATGCGCAGTTAAAAATAAATCAGGTTGCTATGTCTTCTGGCTTTGAAGAAGGCCAAAGCGCTTCATCACTGGTCAATTTGAAAGAACGAAATGGCATACTTGAAAATCAATTGGACGTAGGCTCTTCTAAGGTTGTTCAATTAGAATCGCAGATAGCCATTATTAAAAAAGAATTAGGCCAGCAATTGCTTGAAGCTAATTCAACCATTGCGCGATTAAAGGTTGAAGGTGAGGCCCAAGAGCGTATTACAAGGGATAGTCTCTTTAAGGAAAAGCAAGAGTTAGAAGATTTGCGCCAAGTGACTTCACGGCAGGTTCGCGAAAATGAAGATGGATTTGTCAAAGCCAAAGAAGAAAATTTATTGCTCAAAGATGCCAAAAAACTTTTAGAGGCTAAATTAGCCGTTGTCGAAGATGATTTTAAAAATGAGTTAGCGCAGGCTAAAGAAATGGTTAGCGGTTTGGTTGGCCAAAAGGAATCTCAAGCCGAGCAGATACAACATTATGAGCAAGATGTTTCTAAATTGAAGGAATTAAATTCCACATTGATTGACAGGGCCAAGATATTGCAGTATGAACTTAATCGGCATCGCGCTCAAGCCTCAGGATTGGAGCGTGTTTGTGAAGATTTTAAAATCCAGATGGAAGACATGTTCAATCAAGTCGAACAGGCGAAGAAAGACAACAATCAACTGCTTCAAGAGCGAATTAATTTAGAAGCGGGAGTTGTTACTTTAAGAACTGAAAATTCTAAACTTGCAGAACGAGACAAAACTTATCAGCAGGAATTAGAAAAAACTAAAGAGCAGATTAATCGCTTTGAGAAAGTTTATAAGAATTTTAAATCGAACGTCGGCGATGCGTCGAAGGACGATTCTGACGGTAGTCGATGATAACTGTGATGTTGTTGTGATGAATAATGATTTTGAATTTAAAAGAATTATATGAGCAGCTCCTTTTAACTCGACAGCTTACCATGGATGCGGTTGAGCAAGTTCAGGCAGTGCTCAATTCGAATTCAGAAAAGTTAATTTTTGGAAGGATCAAAGATTTTTGTAATCATGCCACTCGTCATATTTCGTTGCAGTCTGAAGGTTTTTACAGGGTTTTAAAAGCGCATCATCAGCGAAATGCTTCCGCATTAAAGAAAATTGATTTCTTTGAGAATGATTTAAAAGAGTTGCGTGTGCAGTTATTTGTTTTTATAGAAAAGTATTTTTCTGATAAACCAGTTCGGAATACGCGTCATTTGATTTTAGGTTTTAACGAACTAGCGCGAACTGTGTTAAGCAGGGTGGATGTTGAAAATAGTCTGCTCTTCCCGCTGATTTGCGCGTAAGAAAGGTTCATTGCGAACGCAATCAAATTTGCTATAATATCCGCCTATGTCGAGATTACCTTTAAATATTTTATTTGTTTCTCTTGTATGTTTTTCCGCTGGTTGCGCTTCACCGATGGAATTTTCTAAAACCATTTGGGGTTCTTCGACCAGAGCATTGGAAGAAGCAAGGGTTAATGGCATCGTCAAAGTTTATAATGCCCCCACAGGGCGCTGTTATGATGAGGCGCTAAAAGCGGTTCTTGAATCTGATTTTAAAGTATTTCTTAAGAATAAGACAAAAGCTACAATCGTTGTTATGGGAATTAAAGGAAGTGTAAATACAACCGAGGTAGGTATTTTTTGCGCCGAGGTGGAAGACAATAAGTCTAAGATTTATATTTCCTCACTAAGCGCGAATGCGAAAAGGATCGTAGCTGAAAAGATATTCCCCCTGATAGATGCCGTTTTAGGTTCTTCCGATAACCAAACGGTAACGGTCATTAACGAACAGTAATGTTTTCAAGGCCTTATTTGTCTCGTCCCGCCTATGAATCATCGTGACCATTATCTTTCCAAAGCTATTAGCGTTACAAATTCTCTTCTCGTTTTTGTCTGTGTATTATTTATAACTGATTTATTTACGCCTGAAGTGAGTAATTGCATCCGGTATCGTAGGGGATCTTTGGTGTGATTTCTTTTAGAATTGTGTAAGTTAATAAGGGATATTAACTGTAATGTGTATAAATTGTCAGAAACTTGTTAGTGAAAATTCAATGTTGATTCTCCTATGATTGAACACGAATTACTTTTTTTAGGTCTTTTGATGGAGCACCCGAAGCATGGGTACGATATCAAGCGTCAGATTAACGAGGATTTGTTTCCGTTCATTGGTCTTGAAATTAAATCGATCTATTATCCTCTCAAGAAAATGGAGGAATCAGGGTTGATTAAAAAGGAAGCGGGGAAGGAAGGAAATTGGCCGGAAAAGATTACATATTCGATAACCGGTAAGGGTAGAAAAAGATTCGATGAATTAATTTCAAAAAGTTTTCTTTCTGTCGAAAGGCCTTTTTTCCAGATGAACCTCGCTCTGTATTTTTTAAGTTATATTAATAAAGAGGATGCAAGAAAACGCTTAAAAACCAGAGTTGTGCTTCTAAAAAGGGTGCGTAATCATCTTAAGACGACTTTGGAGAAGCTTAAGACAAAATCAGGCCATTTGGCTAACATTTTTCAGCATGATTTCGACCTCTGCGAGGCTGAGATTCATTCCATTTCCCGCCTCATTACTACTTTATAGATATAAATTCTTGACTTTTATTTAGTTCGTACTAAAATCAAATTATTAAAATTTTACTATTTATATTTTTATATAATAACCTCAAGGATAATAAGTTACATCTTGAAAGTTATGAACACGGCACAAATTTTAGATTATGTTTCCAAAAAATATAGCTCAAAATCAGCTTTATTTTTTCAAGGAAAATCAATAACGTATTGTCAGTTGGCGGAGCATGTTGCTCGGTGGGCCAATGTCCTAAAAAGTTTAGGTGTTCAGAAAGCTACTAAAGTTGGAATTTATCTCCCGAATTGTCCTCAATATGTTTATGGTTATCTCGCCTGTTTTTCCTTAGGGGCAGTCGTTGTGCCTTTGGATTATCAATTTAAAGAAGATGAATTAATTTCCTGTTTAGATCATTCGGAATCACGTTTTCTGATTGCCAAAAGCCGTGGTGATGTTTCACTCGACAAGATTCAAGCCGCTGTGGAATCGTTAGATAAAGTGGCGCTCGTGGATGAGGATAGTTCAGGAGAACACCAGATTTCTTTAAATAAACTCATTGAATCCGCATCAACAAATTTGCCTCATGTTGATATTGACCCCCGAGAACCTTCACTGATTTTGTACACTTCGGGAACGACAGGGAAGCCTAAAGGGGTTTTATTGAATTATCGTCATTTGGAAGGCTCCCCAAAGGCAATGGAACATTTTGTGGACTTGACTGATCAGGATGTTAAGCTCTGTGCAATACCGTTTAGCCATATCGGTGGTTTTGTGTATATACAAAATTGTATTCTTTTTGGAATATCATTGGTTTTGATGGACCGTTTTAATCCCATTGAATTTTTAAGAAATATTCAGGAATATAAAGTGACCTGTTTTCATATTGTGCCGGCTATGTACACAGCTTTGTTGTCGCTCAAGAATCTAGAAAAGTTTGATTTGTCTTCGTTGCGTTGGGTGGTTGTCTTTGGAGCGCCAAGTTCACCGGGCATCCTTGAACGTTTTCATCAATATTGTCCGAATGCACAGTTGTTAAACGGCTGGGGAATGACGGAAACATGCCCGCCGAATACCGTAACTCCGATGGGGAGTCATAAGATTGAAAGCGTTGGTAAAGTTTCCCCGTTGTGTGAGATAAAAATCTTTGATGAACAAGATCACGAATTATCTGTCGGTCAAGTTGGAGAAATTGTGATTCGTGGTTGGGTGGTTATGGATGGTTATTACAAGGATCCGGAAACAACAAAATCTTTGATGTCGAATGGTTGGTTTCATACGGGCGATCTCGGGAATTTTGATCAAGATGGGTATTTGTATATCGTCGGTCGGAAAAAGGAAATGATTAAGGTGGCTGGGCAAATCGTTTACGCGCCGGAAGTTGAAGCGGCGTTTTATAAGCATGAAGACATCCTTGAAGCTGCGGTGATCGGCATTTCTGACGCCATGCGTGGTGAAGCAGTAAAAGCGTTTATTGTATTGAAATCGGAATCTAAATTGACAGCAGAGGATTTTCGGTATTTTGCGAAAGAACATCTAGCTAATTTTAAAGTTCCCCAGGTGATTGAAATTCGTGACAGCTTACCAAAAAATCGTACAGGCAAAATTGATAAAGAATCATTAAGACAAACAGTAACAGTAAATTAATGAAAGGTTTTTTATGACTACACAAACAGAATTAATGCAACGTGACATTCATATGACCGGACAAGATTTGATGGGCATGGTACAGCTTCGCCCGCAGGATGTCGGCAAGTATGCCATTGTTCCGGGGCCTAAAGAGCGGTTGGACGGATTAATGAAAAAAATCGAAAATCCGGTTAAGAATTTCTCGTTTATGGAATACACCATGTACACGGGTACTTATTTGGGCGTCAAGGTTACCGGTATTAACGGCGGACGTTTTGCCGCCGATACTTCTATCACGACGGAGATTCTTTGTAACGCCAAGGTTCAGTGTCTGATTCGTATCGGCAGCTGCGGCGCCTTGACGAGCGATGTCAAAATTGGTGATCTTATTGTAACGACCGGTTGCATTAGGGGAGACGGTGTCACGCCTTATTATGTCGATCAGGATTTTGAAACAAAACCCGACGCGCAATTAACGCAAATGATCACAAAGATCGCTCAAGGGGCAGTCGAGCCTATGGGTAATAAAGTGCATCAGGGTAAAGTGTGGACGACAGATGCGATCTTGCGTGAAACGAAGGAGCATGTTAATAAAGCCATCAATCAGGGGGCGATCGGGGTTGACATGGTTTCATCCGCATTTTTGACTATTGCCCAGCTTTATAAAATTCCAGCGGTGTCGATTCTTGCCGTCAGTGATAATATCATGACAGGTGAGATGGGTTTTATGAATCCTGATTACTACATGTCGGAAGGCTCTCTTATCACAATAGCCCTTAATTTGATTAAACAGCGAGAAGGAAAATAAACCAGTACCAACCCCCGGGGTTGGAAAGGTTGTTGGATTATGGAAGAATCTCCTTTATTTTGGCCGGCGTATATTAAAGAGAAGACTCTTTTTGTCTTGGATGAGACTCTTATTCCGACGAAGGTTAAGTATATTGCTGTTAAGAATACAAAAGAGGCGGTCAGTGTTATCCGTCAGATGAAGACGCGTGCGTTCGGTCAGTTTTTAGTTGTTTTAAATACGTTTCTAATTGAATTGAGCAGGAATAAGGGACTCGCACCGTTGAAAGTTGTTAAAAAAATGCAGGAAACGGCCAAGGCCTTGAATGCCAGTCGTCCTACGTTTCCGTTTGCCGATGTTACCTCGATCGTTGTCGGATGGTCCCAAAAGGCATTGGCCGAAAAGGTTGAGATGTATAGTTATCTCGAGAAACATATTTTCGGGTTTTTAAACGGCATCCGTTTCCGTCGGTTGGAAAGGGTTTCTAAGATCGCGGCGCTTATTGCGAACGGGGATAGTATCCTGACGCATTGCAATGTCAGCGGCGAACTTGCCATGGCCGCGGCTATGTGCCGTAAGGAAAACAAAAAAGTAAAATTTTATGCAACAGAAACACGCCCGTATTTTCAAGGCGCCAAGTTAACGGCTTGGGAGTTAAACGCGATGGGGGCGCAGGTCACTTTGGTTGCGGACAATGCGGTTGCTTCTTTAATGCAAGAACGCTTGATTAATCGTATCATCATCGGTTCTGACCGTTTTTGTGCTAATGGAGATATCGCCAATAAAATCGGCAGTTATCAGATTGCAATTTTGGCCAAAGAATTTGGCGTTCCATTGTGTGTCCTTACACAGCCTTCGAATACAATCAAAAAAGGCGTGGATATCCCCATTGAACTCCGAGATCCGAAGGAGTTGTTAAGTTTTGAAGGAAAAAAGATTCATGCGGGAAACGTTAAAGGATTTTATCCGGGGTTTGATGTGGTGCCGCATGAACTTATTACCGAAACCATTGCTGTTGAAACCGGCGCGCGTTAACGAGGTAATTTTCAGTGACGAAAGAAAAGTCCATAAAGAAACGGTCGATTGTTTTAGTGCATGGCATTTTTACGGATGCCGTGCTCAAAGGTTTTAAAAAAGGTGAGCAGTATTTTGTTTTGGAAGGCCGCCCGGATTTGCTTGCCTCGAAAACGACCATCAAGGCTCTTGCGAAGAAAAAGATTGTCCCGACGGTTATTGCGGATAACATGGCTGGTTTTCTTTTTTATAAAAACCTTGTTAAAGAAGTTCGGCTGGCTTATCAGTACGATGATGAATCGGGTGTTTTGTGTGACATCGGCGCTTTGATCCTCGGTGTTTTGGGAAGAACACATCAAGTGCCTGTTAACCTTTATCAAGGGCAATTGCGCCGGCGTTTCCTTGCTCCCCAGGAGGACCTTTTGAAATTTAACGGCAAGGCTGTGGCGGCGCCGGAGACACGCGTTTACGCGCCATTGGTCGAATGGCTGGCTAATGAGTACATCACAAAAAGATATTAATATGGATAAAGCTAAAATAAAACAGTTAAAAGAACAGATTATTTCAACCGGTCGGCTTTTGTGGGAAAAAAATTTGGCCAGTGCCTTAAACGGTAATGTTAGTGCTCGTGTGGACGGCGATGTCATTCTTATTACTGCGCATGGGACATGCCTGGGGATGCTTACGGAATCAGATCTTGTTTTGATGCGTTTGAATGGGGAAGTGTTGGACGGTGGAAAAGTTTCGACGGAGAAATTGATGCACACCGAGATTTATAAAAATTTTCCGGAAAGTAAAGCGGTTGTTCATACACATACGGCCTATATCAACGCGTATTTTTTAAGTCAGGAAAAGTTTGTCCCTTCTACTTTTGAAGCAAAGTTTACTCTCGGGGAAGTCAAGGGTATTGCTCAATCAACGCCGTCAGTGACAGATGCCTTACCGCTTATTGAAATATTAAAATCAAACAACATCGCGGTCTTGCGCAATCATGGTGTGGTTGCTATGGGGCAGGCTTTGTTTGACTGTTTTCTCTTTATTCAAACGCTTGAAGAGCAGGTGAAGATTGATGCGATTGCGCGATTATACGCGGGATCACCAGTCGCCAGTCTCCAGTCTCCAGTTTCTGGGACTCTGGGGCTCCGGGGCACTGGGGTGCCTGCGCGTAAATTTAAATTATTCGCCCAAGACCAGATTGATGAAATCGTGCGGCTCGTTAATTCCGACATTCAGCTCAAAGAGTTGGGCGTAAAGACACAGATGAATATGGACTTGGCTGTACAGCTTAATGAAACTGGATCTGTATATAGTTTTAAATTTCAAAATGGACAGATTGTCGACGTCGGCAATGATGCGAACGCTGAGTTTTTGATTTCCGCCCCAGAAAAAGTTTGGAAGTCTGTTTTTAATCGTGAGATTGATCCGTTTGTTGCAACAACTCAGAAGAAAATGAATTTGCGAGGGGATTTTGCCAGAATTTCAAAATGGTATGCGCCGTGCAGCCGAATATTTCAATTGTGGGCAGAGGTTCCGGTCGAATAATTCGAGGGGGATTTAAAATTTCCCCACAAAGATTTCTTATGAACACAACCATTCAAAATTTTGATCTTTTAATCAATGGGAAAATCGTTTCTGCCCATGAGAATAAATATTTTGACGCTGTTAATCCATCGACGGGTGAGGTGATCGCGCGCATTGCTGATGCTTCCACCGATGATGTTAAGCTGGCTATTACTGCCGCGCGTCGGGCCTTTGATATGTCATGGATCAACTCGACGATTTCGATTGAGGGTCGGGCTAAAGAGTTGCTTACGGTTGCAGGGCTAATCAGGGAGCACGCTAAAGAATTGGCAGACTTAGAGAGCATGGACACCGGCAAGACGCTCAAGCAGACTACGTTTATTGATATCCCGACGGCAGCAGATACATTTGAATATTTCAGTAATCAGACTGATGTGTTAAATGGTAATCCCATTGCTGTTTTGTCTTCATCGTTATGTCTGGCCCAACGTGAGCCGATTGGGGTGGTCGCTGCTATCATTCCGTGGAATTATCCTTTGATCATGGCGGCGTGGAAAATAGCTCCAGCACTTTTGTGCGGCAACAGTGTGATTTTAAAGCCATCGCCGCTTGCCAGTCTTTCTTTAATGCGTTTGGCGCAGTTGATCGCGCAGGCAGGCTTGTTTAAAGGAGCATTAAATATTATCGCAAGCAGTCATCCTCAGGCTGGAGCCCAACTTGTTGGGCATCCGGATGTGGATATGGTGAGTTTCTCCGGCGGCACTTCCACCGGTCAAGAGGTAATGCGTTTGGCGGCGCAGACAACCAAGAAAGTTGTGCTTGAATTGGGCGGTAAGTCCCCAAATATTATTTTTAGTGATTGTGATTGGGATGCAGCCCTGGGTGGCGCTTTGTCAGCGATTTTTATGAACCAGGGACAGATGTGCACGGCGGGTTCCCGTCTGCTTGTTGAAGATTCTATATACGACGATTTTCTTAAAGCGTTAGTTGATCGTGCAAAAACTTTGAAGATCGGCAATGCGATGGATTTTCAGACGGAATTTGGCCCTATCATCAGTCGTCAACAGCGTGATAAACTTTTAGCGTTTGTCCAACAGGGAAAGAACGAAGGCGCCAAACTTTTATGCGGCGGAAAGGTTCCGGCAATTTCTGATTCAGTCGCGACCAATGGCTTTTATTTTGAGCCGACGATTTTTGGTGATGTTCAAAATTCAATGACGATTGCGCAGGAGGAAGTTTTTGGGCCCGTGCTTTGTGTGATCCGTTTTAAAGATGAGGCAGAAGCAGTTCGAATCGCGAATGATTCAAAATATGGTTTGGCCGCCATGATCTGGACGAAGGATCGCGAAAAGGCGAATCGTGTCGCGCAAAGATTACGTTGCGGTACGGTATGGATTAATACGTATGGAGCGTTTCCAAACGAGGCTCCTTTTGGAGGATACAAGCAAAGCGGTTTTGGCCGCGAACTTGGCAAGGAAGGTTTGCTTGAATTTACGCAAACGAAACACGTGTGCATCGATCAGACGCCCGGCGGAAAGCCACTAGTTTCCGCGTGGTTCTGACTGCGAAGCCATCAAAAGATTTTACTTTTTATTGTCACTTCTCTGATGAAACATTGGAAAAAATTGCTGAATAAATTTGTAATTAACTTAAAGGAGAGTCTATGAAAGTTCTATTTTTAACGCCGCCGTTAAAAGCTTGGGATTCACACGGAAATCATAAGGCATGTAACCAAATGCATGCTCAGCTTGCGGCTTATCTTCGTGAAAAGAAATTGGTCGAAGTTGACGCTCTTGATTGCCGTGCATTAGAGATGGATTGGGATGCGATGCTCAAATATGTGCAAAAAAGTAAACCCGATATCGTTTTTGTCGGTGAGCTTTTGCATTCAACGTGCGGGGCTGCGGTTATTTGGTATTTCAACGAAGGCTTGCGTATCATCAAAGAAGCTATGCCCAACGTCAAGGCGGTCGCCGGTGGCTTATGGTATTCCGGTGATTTTGAACGCCAGATGCGTTTGTTTCCGTGGATCGATTATATCATGATCGGCGAGGCAGAAATCACCATGGAGGAGTTGATCAATAATAGGAAGGCTCCCAAGCCGATCAATGAGCGCGAAATTCCGGGCCTTGTTTCACGCGACGCCAGTGGCAATGTTGTGGTTGGTCCTCATCGCGATCTTATTCCTGATCTAAATACTCTTCCCATGCCGGCGTATGATCTTTTCCCGATGGATAAATATGTCGGGCATACCTATTGGAAACCTTTTGCGGAATTGATGACCTCACGTGGGTGCCCGGGTAAATGTCATTTCTGTTACGAATGGGCGCTGTATGATCCACGGACTGCAACTAAAGATTTTACTTCCTGGCGCGGCCTTAAGGGCAAACGCATCGTTGCAGAATTGGAACTGTTGGAAAAAAAATACGGCATTACAACTGTGGTGTTTCAGGATGACGCCTTTAATACCGATACTCAGGCGATGATTGAGTTTTGTGAAGAAAAACTGAAGTGCGGTAATCAGATCAAATGGGTTTGCCTTGGCCGTGCGGATCAATGGATCAGCCAGCACGCAATCATCCCTTTGATGAGAAAGGCCGGATTGTTTTTGGCTTTAACCGGTGTCGAAGTGGAAGATGATTTGTCTCTTGCTAAAACAGGGAAAGGTGTCACTATCGACCAGATCAAACGCACGGTTCAGCTTTTGCGTGCTAACAACATAGGTAGCGTCGGAACGGTCTTGGTCGGCCTTAAGGATGACACCGAAGCGAAAATCAAGGAGCGTCTGCGTATAGCGGATGAGATCGACCCAGATATTTTTGCGCTTGATTATTTGACGCCGGTTCCCAATTCGCCGGATTGGCGGTATGGTATCAAGCAGGGTTGGTTTGATCCGGATAAAATTGACCTTAGGATTTGGGATTTTCAACATCCTGTTATCCCGACGGATCATCTGACTGTTGACGAAGTGGGGCGTTTAGGCGCGTGGTGCATGCGTGAGTATTATTCAAAACCGGAACGCATTCATCGCATTTTCACCAGTGATTATGATCTGGAAGTTAAATTATGCGTGAAGGATTTTATGAGCAATATCGCGAAGTGGGAAGCGAATTCGCGCACGACGGCAACGGTAAAATAATATTGTAGGAGTATCCGCCCCATGGTTGTCCTGTTGTTGAGGGCAGGCATAGGGGCCAGTTGTCCTACGTAAGGAATGTAAATATGTCGCATACACAAACTGAAATTCAATGGGAGCCGGTAGCTCTTGAAAAATATAACAAAATGCTGACGCGTATTCCGATTTTTCATCGTGATATTGCCCGGCAGGTTGTTTGGAAAAAGGCAGAATTAAATGCCAAGGCTCGCGGGGCCTCACAAATTCAAGAGAATGATTTGTCGCAGGCTTTCCTTTCGGAAGTGCCCAAGGCTTTTTATAGTTTAATGGTTCGCATCATGGACGAAGTGAAGTTGGACTACAAAAAATATGAACAGTCGTAATCAAGCCCGTCAATGACGAAAGAACCTAAGGTCAAAAAATGAAAATTGCGGTTATAGGAGCGGGGGCAATCGGGTCGGTGGTTGCGGGCTATCTTGCCAAGGCCAAAGAGGATGTTGTATTAATTGGGCGCAAAGATCAGGTCGATGCCATCAACCATAAAGGTCTCTCAATTAAGGGGGGGCGTGGCGAAGAAACTTTAAAGTTAAAAGCCATGACCCGCTTAGATCGATCTTACGACCTTGTGATTTTTACCGTCAAGACCCAAGACATTGAGGATGCTTATCAGCATAACGCCCAATTTCTTGAAACCGGTCTGATCATGACTTCGCAAAACGGCGTCCAAGCGGATAATTTGTTGAGTGGGCATTTTGATAAAGATAAAATTATCAGCAGTATTGTGATGTTCGGCGCGACCTATGTTCGTCCGGGTGAGGTGACTTTTAATTTTGAAGGCAATTGGATCATCGGCAAACCCTTCGCCCCCAAAGATCCCTCGGTGCATAAAGTCGCGGATGTTTTGGGAAAGGCTTTCACCGTCAAGGTGGTTGATGAAATTATCGGCATGAAATGGCTTAAGCTTTTTATTAATTTCAATAATTGCATTCCTGCGCTTACGGGCAAATCCATGCAGGAGACTTTTGCGGATATGGATTTATGCCGTCTGAGCATTATGCTTCTCAAAGAAGGTTTGGCGGTTGTTCAATCGGCGAAGGTTGAACTCGTTTCGCTTCCGGATTTTCCAAAAGAGCGCACGTTGGGATTGGCATCGATGCCGATTGAACAGGCGGCAGCTATCATCAACAAGGTGCTGACCGGTTTAAGTAAGGAGCCGTTATACGGTTCCATTCTGCAAAGCATTTTGCGTGGTAAAACGAGTGAAATTGATTTTATTAATGGTGAAGTTGTTCATCTGGCGAGCCATATGCGGACAGCGGCACCATTAAATGAACGCGTAGTTGAGATGGTTCACGAGGTTGAGCGTTCCGGCCGTTTTCTTGATAAGATAGAAATTAAACGGGCATTTTCCCTTCAAGCTGTTTTGTAAGAACCATCCTCACTTCGGGGGTGGGGGAAGTCATTTAGGAAAATTCAATGAGTGAAAAATATGTCGAGCCTAAAGTGGTCGACGCCAAGCTGGCGGTTGATTCGAAGAGTCGTAAATGGGGAATGTTCTGTCATCTTTCTGCATTGATAGGTTTCATCATTCCGTTTGGCTCAATTATTGCGCCCTTGATTATTTGGCAAATGAAAAAAGACGTTTCCTTATTCGTTGACGAACAGGGAAAGGAAAGTATTAATTTCCAAATCTCGATGGCAATCTGGATGATTATTTCGTGGGTATTAGTTTTTCTTTATATTGGATTTATTCTGTTGGGATTTTTTGCACTGCTTGAAATTATTTGTGTGATTATGGCGGGCGTTCAAGCCAACGAGGGAAAGTCGTTTCGGTATCCATTAACGATCAGATTTATTAAATAAGATTCATAAGGAGTCATTATGAGTAATGCTCAAATAACAACGAAGACCGCTCAACAATTGGGATTTAAAAGAACCTCATGGGTTCCGGAATACTGGAACGAGACACAGCTGGATGTCTGGAGATGTTTGGATGAACACTGGGACCTTTTGATCACAAAGAATGTCGACGGGTTTATTCAATATATTCATCCGGATATGATCGGCTACGGCCATGAAAGCCCGATCCCGGTTGACCGTCCGTGGCTGGAGAAATGGGTTGGGTTTTGGACTCAAAGTACCAACATCGCGATTGCCGAGTTGCGTCCGATACAGATGAAGATTCATGGGGATATCGCCATATTGCAATATTTAATTTTCACGGTTGAAGTTAACGCCGAGGGTGGTAAGCGTGTCATTCGTCGATATACGATGACCTGGAAAAAAACGCCGGAGCGCTGGGTTGTTATCGGTAGTCACAATAATTTGATGGAAGAAACGTTGAAACATTAATTCAAGAGGTAAGAGATAAGAGGTAGAGAGGTAAAAAAATTAACTTCGGGAAGTTTACCTCTTACCACTTACCTCTATACCTCTACTGAGGAGTTCTGATATGCAGAAAAAGCGTAGAGTCGTCGTCACCGGCGTCGGAATCGTTTCCCCCAACGGCATCGGCAATGAAAATTGTTATAAGGCCATGATCGATGGCGTTTCCGCTGTCCGACGGGTTACCGAATTTGATGTTTCGCTTTTTAATACCAAGATTGCCGCACAGGTTAATGATTTTGATCCCGTTAAACTTGGGCTGACGTGGGAAGAATCTATGCGCATGGACCGTTATGTTCAATTTGCATTGGTTGCCGCACGCATGGCGATTGAAGATTCAAAATTAAATTTAAATAAAGTCGATAAAGAACGCATGGGTGTCTCATTGGCAAACGCCATTTGCGGGACTAAATATATGGAAGAAGAGTTTGCTCTTGTCACTGACAGCGGAACCAAACCTATCGACCCGGCGATGGTGCGCCCGGATTTGTATGATGCCGCCATGTTTAATACACCGTCGAGTGAGATTTCTGCTAAATATGGATTAAAAGGCGTGTGCAATACCATTTCGACAGGTTGTACGGCAGGCACTGATTCCGTTGGATTTTCCTTTGAGTCCATTCAAAACGGGGAAGTAGACATCATGATTACCGGGGCAAGTGAAGCCCCGATTACGCCGATCACTTTTGGTGCTTTTGATACCGTCAATGTTTTGTCTGTTCATAATGAATTTCCAGAGAAGGCCTCAAGGCCTTTTGATATGAAGCGCAACGGTTTTGTCATCTCCGAGGGGGCGGGGCTTTTGGTTGTTGAAGAATTGGAACACGCATTAAAACGCGGAGCACGCATTTATTGTGAGATCACCGGTTTTGGCACGACGTGCAATGCCTTTCATATGACCGACCTTCCGCCCCAGGGCGATGCCATGGCGGATTCCATCATCCTTGCTATGCAGGAAGCGGGAATAAAACCTTCTCAGTTAAGTTATGTCAATGCCCATGGATCCTCGACGCGTCAGAACGATGTTTTTGAAACGAGCGCCTATAAAATGGCGCTAGGTGAATACGCCTATAAAATTCCCATCAGTTCAGTCAAATCCATGATCGGCCATCCTTTAGCCGGGGCCAACGGTATTGAGCTCGCGCTAAGTTCTTTGATTTTTGAACGGGGCATTCTTCCACCGACGATCAATCAGGAAAATTCTGACCCGGCGTGTGATTTGGATTATATTCCCAATAAGGCGCGAGAAAAGAAAGTGGACAGTATTTTAAAAACCAGCAGCGGTTTTTCGGGAATTCATTCCGCAATGGTGTTAGAGAGATATAAAGAATAAATGGTTGTGCGTCATGTGTTGTTCGAATTGCGACGCAAAACGCATAACGCTCCACACAAAATGATTAAGGAATCACATGAATAAAATAGCAATCACAGGGTTGGGGATTATATCCCCGTCGGGTATTGATAAGCGCACATTCTGGTCGAATGTCAGTCATGGTCGTTCAGCAGTTGAAAAAATTGAACGATTTGACGCGTCAAAATATCCATCTCATATTGCCGGTCATGTGCATGAGCTGGATGCTTACAGTAATGTATCCTCGAGATTATTAAAGAAGATTGATCTTTTTTCTCACATGGCGTTGGTGGCGTCTGAATTATCACTTGCCGATGCTCAGATCGATTTAAGCAAAGAGGATTTAAAGCGCGTCGGTATTTTTATGGGCAATGCGATTGGCGGCTGGCTATATGCCGAAACCGAATTGCGCGATCTTTATACGGAAGGACGTGAAGGGGTAAGTCCTTTCATGGCGTCCGCCTGGTTTCCCGCAGCTCCGCAGGGACAGATATCGATTCATTATGGCATTAAAGGTTTTTCAAAAACTGTCGTTTCTGATCGTGCCAGTTCACTTATGGCCATTGCTTATGCTGCGCGCACCATCCAGGACGGAAAAGCGGATTTGATTTTAGCCGGCGGCATGGAAGCTCCGGTAACGCCTTACGCGCTGTTGTGTTGCAATACATCTGGAGTCCTTTCCCGTCGGAATTCACAACCCAAGATTGCGTATAGTCCGTTTGATAAGAACCGCGATGGCCTGGCGATTGCGGAAGGTGCAGGTGTTTTGATTCTGGAGCCGCAAGTACTTTTGGCAAAAACAAAAAAGAAAATTTACGCTAACATTATCGGGTATGGTTCAACAACAGATGGTGTGGATCGCATTAGTCCGTCGAAGGATTCTCTGCAGTTGGCGCGTGCGATTGCAATTGCTTTAAAGGATGCGCAATTAGAGCCGAAGGATATCGATTACATTTGCGCCGATGGCGCCGGAACATTGCTTGGAGATATTACGGAAACAAAGGCGATCAAGCAGGTTTTTGGTGAGTATGCGTACAAGATTCCGGTCTCGGCTCCTAAATCGGTGTTCGGTAATATGCTGGGTGCCAGCGGTGCTTTGGATGTGGCCACAACTGTTTTAGCAATGGAGCATAGCATGGTTCCACCGACGATCAATTATCAGACGCCGGATCCAGAATGTGATTTGGACTATTGCCCTAATAAAGCGCAGTCCAAAGAAATCAAAAATGCGCTCGTCATCAACCGCGGTCGCGGGGGGATTAATTGCGTATTAGCGTTACAAAAGAATTAAATGCGTAGTGGTGGGTTTCAAACCCGCCCTTACATTTTCAATTTATAGGAGGGCATCATGAGCACACAGAACCAAACATCGATTGAAGAGAAATTAAAATCTGTTTTAAAGAAGGTGCTGGATATTAATGAAAGCGAAATTGTCCCCGCCGCGAAGTTAGATGATTCTTTGGGGATTGACTCGACGGAAATGGTCGAGATTGTGGTTGTCTTAAAGAAAGAACTTGGCATCCAGCTTACGGACAACGAACTTAAGAAAACGCATTCGTTTGATGAAATTGCGGCTATCTTGAAATCTAAAATATGAATTAGGCGCGCAATGTTTGCTTAAGGTGATTGAATATGCTTCAGGCAACGGTTAAGAAATCAGACATCAGTTATTTTATCGGGCAAACTCTTTCAAGCGTCAGGGTCAGCGAATTTATGATTTCTTTGTTTTTTGGTTTCGATAGGCAGATGGATATTGTAACCCACTGGGAATTGGTTAATGCTACAACAAACGCGCTGATCGACCGCGCGACGTCTATTAAAAATCGCGAACAGTTTTATCTTTTGAAATTAATCGGAGCCAAGCTCATCCGTTACACCAAAACGTCTTATCAGGTTGACCTTGAATTTGAAAACAATCTCAAACTTATCGTTTATTGAAAGTTGTTATGAAGATCATTGATCTTTCTCTTCCCATTGACGACACGCTTGTTGAAACGCACGACGCAAAAATCGAACGCATCACCCACGCGGCGGGGGTGGAACATTTCAATTGGGTTGTCATGTCCAAACAGCCGGGCGGGCAGGAGCGCTTTGACAAAGGCGAGCGCGTTGCCACCAAAGAAGAGATCCCCGACGGAGAAATGCTCTCTCTGGAGATTGTGAGTTCATCCGTGCATATGGGCTCTCACGTGGACGCGCCGTTTCATTATGGCTCAACCTGCGAGGGCAAACCCGCCAAGCAGATCATGGACGTTCCCTTGGAGTGGTGTTACGGCCCCGGCGTGGTCCTTGATTTTACGCATTTAAAATTTCCTGAAGCTATCGGTAAAAATGAAGTGGAAGCCGCGCTTAAGAAAATCAACTATACGCTTAAGCCTATGGACATTGTTCTTTTATATACGGGTGGGGACAAGCTTTTGGGGACGGATGATTACGTCAACAAATACGTCGGCTGCACGCCGGATGCGGTGGAATATCTGCTGGACCGCGGCATCAAGATGATGGGGATTGATACGATCGGCCTCGACCGTCCGTGCTTTCTGATGTTCAAAGAATTTCTAACGACCAAAGAAAAGGCCAAGATCTGGCCATGCCATTTCCTCGGCCGCCGTCGGGAATATTGCCATATGGAACGATTGGGCAACCTCGGCGCGCTCCCGAAGCCATTTGGGTTTACTGTCTCCTGTCTGCCGGTAAAAGTCAAAAATGCGGGAGCGGGTTGGAGTAGGGTGGTCGCTATTGTTTAGGAAAATTAAGCAGCTGATCTGCCTTTGAAATAATATGAAAACAAATAACGCAAAATTATCCGACACTCTTCTTAAGGCCGCATGGCTTGCCGTACTTTTAGGATTAGGCATGGAAGTTGTTTTGTTGGGTGTTGCTGCCGGATTTAAAAATTCTATGACGACGCAGGCTATCGTTGCCGATCTTGTGCAGAAGATTTCATGGTCAACGTTTGTTTGCGTTGGAGTCGCCGTTGGAACTGCCGCGGGAAAGATGCGTCCTCAATTCATGGGTTTAGCGGGGCTCATCGCAGCACCGGTTGCGTTTAACATCTCCAAAGTCCTTCATAAAAGCACATCGCAGGCCCTGTCGCTTGCTGGTCCCGCGTCGGCCGGCGGCCCGTCGCCCGTTTTGCTGGCCTTTCTTAAAGGTCTCGAATATGCGGTTCTTGGATTTGTTATCGGGCAGTTAGGAAAGAAAGCCGCTGGTCTTCGAGCACATGTCCTCGCAGGATTTGTTATTGCTTTAGTTTTCGGCGGAACGATTGTGTATCTCATGGCAACGATGGCGACAAAACCGTTACCGCTCGCCGGGCTTGTTTCAAAGAGTGTTAATGAACTTTTGTTTCCGATCGGATGCTCCATCGTCCTTTTTGCAGCGCAGAAATTGGGGGAGATGAAGAAAATATAAGTAACATCTCACAAGATATTGGTAAATAGTACGTGGCCTTGATTTACATTGAAAGTGGTAGTTGATATAAGTGTTGTTAATCAATGTTTGGCCGTTTTCATTAGTTATCTTTTGTTTTGTATTTTGAATTCTGGGTCCCGTACTAATTTTATGAGATTGCTTCGGTGCTTCGCGCCTCGCAATGACGATTTTGGGATTTATTTTTTTACTTGTTGCATGTAACGTGCCGATATGCTTAAAGGAAACTAAAAATGGGTTATAAAGTTGATTCCATCGTCATCAACGCGCCGTACAAAGAGTTTTTATAATTTAGAATAATATTTTGGGCAGAGCTTGCGAGGTGAATTATGAAAGTTAATGCTATTCAAACATCCAAAGATATTCTCGGCGGAACACCGGTATTCCGAGGGACAAGGGTTCCTGTTCAATCACTGATCGATTATTTTGAATCAGGAGATACGGTTAATGATTTTATTCATGATTTTCCATCAGTATCGCGTAAGCAGGTGATTGGTGTTTTGGAATACGTTAGAAATAAGGTATTTGCGAAATGAAAATTCTTCTTGATGAGTCTTTGCCGAAGACGCTTGCCAGAGCGTTTTCCGGTCACTCTGTTTCAACGGTCGTTGAAAAGGGGTGGTCGGGTAAGAAAAATGGTGAGTTATTGCGTTTGGCTCAAAATGAATTTGAGGTTTTTGTGACTGCGGATCAGAATTTACAATACCAGCAAAATTTAAAGGGTTATAAAATTGCAGTTGTTGTCTTGGTCGCAAAAGCCAATAGATTGGAACTGCTAAAGCCGGTGGTTTTAAAATTATTTAAGGTCTTGAGTGATCTAAAAGTTGGGGAAGTTGTGCGCATCTCATAGCTTTATTTGTGACCTATGACATGTGCTCTTGTGCCAAATACACTAAAAGGGAGTTAGTACTATGGGACATACCGTTAATTCAATTGTCATCAACGCGCCGTACAAAAAAGTGTTCACGATTTCCAACGACATTACGCGTTGGACCGAATTGTTTGGAAAAGAATATATCAAGGCTGAGCTTTTAAGCACGATCGGCAATCGCATAGCGTTTCGTTTGACCGACGACGAAGGCAAGTCCTGGGAATCGTTTCGCTTGCTTTATCCGGATGATTATTTTGCCTATGCCGAACGCAAGGAGCCCAAGTTTCCTTTTGTCTACATGAAGATCGTCTGGTTTTACACTTTGGTGGATGAGGGGGTTTTGATGACCTGGATCCAGGATTTTAAAATGGACCCCGGCGCCAAATTCAATGATGAGAAGGTGGAAGGTTTTATCAACGAACATTCCCAGCACAACATGAAGATCTTTAAAAAAGTGATCGAAGCAGACGAGAATGTTTATAACTAGACCACATGCGAGTTTTTTTTGTGATTGCGAACGTCGTCAGGCGAGAAGTAATCTTTTGCAAATACCAGATTGCTTTGGTCGCTGTTGGCGCCCTCGCAATGACAAGGATGCCAGTGACGCGATAGGTTGCATTGCTCAATGATTATCGCCCGTGATCAAAAACTGAGTTCTGTATTTCTCATCCTTTGCCTTTCCCAGATCACGATTTCCTTTAATCTCGCGGCAGTTGCGGCGGTGATTCCTTCCATTAGCCGTGAGTTGGGATTGTCCGATTTAAAAGTCGCGCATATTATTCCGCATTATTTATGGGCTTATGGATTGGGAGCGCTCATCTACGCGCCTTTGACGCGCTGGTTTTCCATTAAACGTCTTTTGATTGCTGCGCTTTTGGTCTTTAGCATCACGAGTTTGTACTGCGGAATCACCAAATCGCTGAATGTCCTTTTGATTGCCAATATCATTAACGGTTGTGCCGCGGCCAGCGTTGTTCCGTTGGGGTTGTTGACCATCGGTAAACACTTTGATGCGGAATTTCGTGGACGGGCTGTGGGGTTATTTTTTTCTTCAAGCTTCATTTCGGCGTTATTAGGGGTGCTGGCGTCCGGTACAATCCACTGGTCTTTTCTCTTTATAATTCCTTCAATTTTAGGTAGTATATCTATATTAATAATACTATTAAGTAATATTCCTCAGATCAGTATGCCGGATGGACGGGTGATCAGTTATGTCAAGGCGCTTGTTGATCGAGATGTTTTAAGAATATTTACATTTATTTTTTTGATGAGTTTTTTGTATCATGGTGTTTATAAGTGGTACGGCGTTTATCTAGACCGTGAATATCACTTCAGCCAGGCCATGACAAGTTCTTTGATTTTTGTGACCTCAGTGAGCGGCGCATTCGGTCAAAATTTTGGCGGGGTAATGACGGATTTTAAAGGGCGGTTTTTTTCGGTTGAACTTGGTTTGGGTGTGCTCGGTGTTTCGACAATTTTACTTGCGGGTCATTATCATGTTTTTTATGTTGCTGTTATTTTAGCGATGATCTCGGCCGGCTGGACGGTTGGGCATAACGGGGTGTCAACGGTGCTGACAGATTTTCCTGATAAATACCGTGCGGAAATGGCAAGTTTGAATTCATCGGTTCGTTTTTTAAGTGGTGGATTAGGTTTTTATTTAAGCAGTTTCTTGATTCAGAAAAGTTTTTCACTTAATTTTTTTGTGATCGGCATCATGATTTTAGCGTTAGTACCGCTAATCCGTTTTTTCTTGATGCGGAGTTCGGCGTCTGGCATTGATCTACAGGCCGAACCTAAAGGTGTTTAATATCAGAAAGGAAGCTTTATGGTCAATTTAAAAGGTCGAAGTATTCTCATTACTGGCGCCAGTCGCGGAATCGGAAAAGCGATCGCGTTGAAGTTAGCCCAACACGGAGCCAGTTTGGCGCTTGCAGCCCGCACGCCGCAAACTTTGGATGCGACGGTCAATGAGATCAAGGCTAAATATGGCGTTGATGTCATCGGTATTTCAACCGACGTAGGCAAGCTTGAAGATCTGCGCAACCTTGAGGCCAAAGCGACTAAATATTTCGGTAAGATCGATATCCTCATCAATGTTGCCGGTGTTTCGAGCCAGCATCCGTTTCATCTTCAGCCGATTGAAGAAATGGAGATGCTCGCGAATATTAATTATTTAGGATATGTGCGCCTTATCCGTTTGGTGATCCCGCAGATGGTTGAGCGAAAATCAGGGCATATTATTAATGTGGTTTCAGGATCGACGCTGGTTGATCCAATCCCTCGGGGATTTTTAACCTATTCATCATTAAAAATGGGGTTACGTGCATTTCTCAAGGGATTATTTTGGGAAATGCGTGAATATAATATTAAGGTAACCTCGTTATTGCCGGGCGTGGTGGCAAGTGATTTAACGGATCATTTAAAGGATGTGACGGCTCATCAGCGCGACCGTTTGATGGCGCCGGAAGCAGTGGCGGACATGGTAATCTTTGCGTTATCGTGTCCGGATAATTCCAATCCGTTGGAATTGGCGGTCATAAATCAGTTAACGACGTGGACGAAGCCCATTATAGATTACCAACAGACGCAAGCTAAATAGTGGCCAGTGATCAGTGGCCAGTGGTCAGAATAGTATTCCGATCTGAGCACTGGGCACAGGCTCCTGACCACTGTAAAAGGAGGTGATGTATATGGACAGAACCGTTGCAACATTTCAAAAAAATAAATTCCAGGAAGTTCGGGTCGGAGTTCGTGAATTCAAGGGAATTGATCTTGTCGATATCCGCACATGGACCATGACCCAGGGATCCAACGACATGGTTCCGACGGCCAAAGGCGTGACGATTAATGTGACCTTGCTGCCGCAGCTTAAGAAAGCGTTGGAAGATGTCGAGAAAATTTTAAAAGAAAATATGATGATATAAATATGATTGTTGATGCGCATAGTCATTATATGCCGCCGGAGGTGGCAAAAAATACTGCCTTTTTTAAGCAGTTTTGGTCCGACTCAGATGCGCAATTGCGGTTGATGGATTCGCACGATGTTGCCAAGGCGATTCTAGTTTATCCGACGAGTGATGCGCATTTGAATATGGGCGGCTGGGGCAAGTTATGTGATGTGTATAATCCGGCGATTGCAAAAGTAGTATCTGAATACCCGGAACGTTTTATTGGCGCGGGCATCCTCCCTGTGGATAATCCTGATCAAATTCCCCAAGAATTGCGTCGGATGGAAGACTTAGGCTTGCGCGTGATTTCTTTGGCCTCGAGTTATGAAAAGAGATATTTAGACGACGCGATGTTTTTGCCTGTCTTTGAATTTTCCCAAAAACGAAAAATACCTATTCACGTCCATCCGCAGATTTTAAATCCGATCGGGGAAGAGCGGTTAAAAGATCCTTTACTAAGTCCTGTATTAGAGTATGTTTTTGATGTTTCAGCGTCGTTAGGGCGGATGATGATGGCGGGTATATTTAGTCAATATCCGGATGTTAAGTTTATATTTGCCCATTATGGAGGGGTGTTACCCATTGTTAAAGAGCGGTTCGATACAACGTACCAGATGCTTAGGGGGCGCAATTTTGTGAAGGATTTGACTAAACTGCCCAGTGAATTTTTTAAAAATCTATATTTTGATATGAGCGGTTCAGCATCTAACGGAACTTTTGCGGCAGCGCTCGAAGTGGTTGATGCGGCACATCTTTTATGGGGAAGTGATTTTCCTGCCAACCGTAATTTTTCAGGATCGTTGGGAGTTGTTCAGGGCGCGGCGCTTTCCCAAGCGCAAAAATACTTAATTCAAGGAAAAAATATTTTAGGCATCCTGCCGGAAGCGATTATTAAGTAGCTTTCCTCGTCGACGTTTTCCATATTTTGCCTTTTGGTTAAACTTCGAAAAATAGTTTAAAAAAAATGTTGACATTAATAAAGTCATCTGTTAATCTTGTAAAACTTTCAGCAGAAGATTATTCGAATTTTTGCGTTGTTCTTTGAAATCTTATTGTCAATTTATCGCACAACGTTAATTCTATTATAAGCCAAGTTTTTTCGGAGAGTTTGATCCTGGCTCAGAGTGAACGCTGGCGGCGTGGATTAGGCATGCAAGTCGAGCGATC
>ERZ1292630.80-Hain-H41-02um-R3-80-length-107673-cov-50_pt1 | contig 107673 bp, 110 predicted proteins | sample MGYA00564408_ERZ1292630 | MGnify/ENA primary metagenome ERZ1292630 (study PRJEB36523, sample SAMEA6512641) | groundwater metagenome | collected 2019-01-08 | study: AquaDiva: Metagenomics assemblies of 32 groundwater samples
CGACCCTTAGCCGAAGTACACGACCGACGGCTATCAGGTGGTCCAATCGAATGACGGCGCCATCGGGATCCCACGGGGTATAAAAGAAAGAACGTTCACAGCAGCACTTGCGCCTTAAGTTAGTGCCGAAGGCGGGATTTGATTTGGGGAGAATTCAGTACTTTGAATGTTGACGCGAGTTTTGCCATTTCATGACAGATATTCAATGGCCTATGACATGAGATGAGGTGGTATTGAGTGAGACAGAAAGAGCAGAAAGTAGCTCTGCTATACGACCGTTTTACGACCACATCGCAGTTTTGCAGTGCGCCCGATGACTCGACGACCACTGACGATTCAGAGCGACAGACTACGACGCCAGAAGAATGAAATCAAGGAGTTCGGTGATTTTGTTGCTACAGACTGCGACTGAGTTAGATTCTGAACCGGGACAAAAACCGGGAGTGGAACCGGGAGTAAAACCGGGATCAGGGTGTCTTGGTAGACAGATCGAAGGTCTCGCCCCGTTCCAGATCCTAATTGGACCAGAAATCCGAGTGCGCTTCCGTAGCTGCGTCTACGGCAGCAGCCTTGACACGATCACTATTACGTCTTGCCTATAGCCGCGATCAACTCGGTGGCCTCTTTGCGCAATTCGTCGCAGGAAACGACCTCTATATAATCTTCCCATACTTCATAAGTGTTGTTTTCGTTCAAAGTTCTGTTTTCGCTGTCATACGTGCGCGGGCCGTGATTGTGCACTCGAAGGTCTGGCATAACGGCCAGCATTTTCAGATCCTTGAGTTCGAAATTCTTGTGTTCGCCCTTCATTGCGATGAGCAATCCATTGGATACTTCTTGAATGTGATGCATACGCGGCAATCGTCCCAGTTCACGTTTGTTCATCAAGTTCTTGAGTTGATTTGCCATCCCTTGCGCATCGTTGGATTGCATATTATTGATGTCATAGGCGTTCCAGATCGCTGCCATCAATGGCCTGATAGCAGATCCTCCTAGTTTGGCAGCTTCTGCATACTCGCCCTTTGTGGCCAAGACAGAGGCCTGTTGGTCCTGACCTTGCGGCTTCCAGCCCAATCGTTCCAAAGCTGCGATTGCACGTGCGCGAACGAAATCCGATCCATCCTTTAGTTTCGCTTCCAGCGCCGCAACTGCCCGTACATCGCCGATCTTGCCCAATGCTTCACACGCATCTCTGCGAACCATTTCATCCTGATCGCGCAACGCGCTGATGAGTGGTTCGACGGCCGTAGCGGCACGCACGGCCCCCAGCGCAGATGCGGCACTCCAGCGGACGGAGCTAATCGGGTCCTTAAGGCGGTCGATCAAGGCATTCGCGGCGCCGGCATAAAACATCTTACCCAGATGCTCTGCGGCCAGCGCGGCGCCGGCCGCAGATCCCACATAAGGGCGGTTGTGCAGTTCAGTCTCGCGGTTTTGCAGGATCGCGATAAGTTGCGGAGCGGCGCTCGGACCAAAGGCCGCCAGAGAGTCCGCCAAGTGGTCCAACCAATAACCCTGAGAAAATTCGTGTTCTTTTGGATTTGGCGGACCTGCACGTTCAGCTAGAGCCTTGTTCAAGGCCTGACTCAAAGCATCCTGAGCAGACGGTGTGCGCAAGCATGCTAAGGCGTCTGCCGCCTTTCGCGCAACGTTGCTGTCATGATCGTTGAGCGCGGCGCCAATCCTCGTCGCTGCATCTGCGCCACCATTCGCGGCTAAGGTGTCTATAGCCGCGATACGCTTGTCTGGGTCGGTTGAATTGATCCCGCCGTCTTGAAACAATGACGTGAAGAAGCTCATCTCATTCTCCCCAAAAGTGCCGAGGCGCCTATCAATGATTAGGCGGATGCACATAAGAGAAGCTGGTTTAAAAAAAGATTAAAAAATTAATTGAGTGTAAGGGTTTGGGTGTCCTTGGTTTGGAGCAATTGTTCCAATTCATCTAATTCATGGAGCAAATGGGTCCACGCTTCTTTCCAGCGATCCTCAAGAGGTTCACTAGGCTGCGAAATGAATCGTGACAGCTCATATATGTTGTTGCAGCGCTGAGTCAATTCTTTCAGCCACTGCGAAGCAGTTTCCTGAATCTCAAATTTCATTGGAAGAACTGGTTCATCAAGGTCACACTCGGTAGCAATAGTGCGAAGGCAAGCAAGGATAAGACGGCCCAGTCTAGTCCTTGCCAAGTATGCTGGCTCCATCCCAGTGGCGACTTGACGCACTTTATCTACATGCCGGAGACACGCTTCGTTCATATTCATAGAGGACTCTCTCCACATGGTTAAGAATGATGTTGGAGAACTCTAGCCCTTCAACGACAATGTTTTTTGTCGGGGCTTTGACCGATACGGTTCGTCCATCTGCTAGAAATTTATACGGGTAGATGTCGCGTAAAAAATCCGCAATTTTTGCATCTAACCTTCTTATGCGTACAAAGTTAATCACTGGGGAGAGTCGTCCGAAATCCGGAACGCCGAGCAGGAAGCAACCCAGGATCGACGCATGCCGTATTACCGTAGCAAGTACCGATACTTCATATAGGGCAGAGCTTGCCTCCGATAAGGAGTCGCATACGTCTCCGATGCAATTACGATAGCATTTAAGGTCAAAGCAAGCGCGTCTATAGGGGCCTAGACGACTCAACAATTCGGCCAGCCTCCCCTCGAACCCAGGCCCCTCATAGAGGCACTTACCTTCGAGCCGCAGATGTTGAAGAAAGAGGGAACCGTAAGCGGCCATGCTGTCTAACTCAATCCATGAATACCGGCTAACGGATAGGGACATTTCAGAGAGGCCGGAAAGCTTCGCTGCCATTTCTTTCTGGATAGGCATGTCTGATATTGCGAGGACATCGCAGTCGCTCCGATCGTCAGCCTGGCCTCTTGCATGTGAACCATAAAGCCAGAGTGCATCACAATCAGTGCTCATTTGTGCAAGCTCCATCTGAAAATATACGATGCTAGCAGCCCAGCTGTTATTACGCCAAATAATGACTCCGCAATCGCCAGAAACTGTGCGATCGGTCCGATTGCCGTTACGTTCGAGGCAATTCCCGTGGGAACTATGGTAGCAAGACTGAAATAGAGCAAGCTCCTCCAATCAATAAGGACACCAGATGATGTAATTAGTTGTTCAGAGAAAGCATAAAATAAAATTGGGAACACGACCAGACTCGCTACGGAAAAATTTCTTACTAATACTAATATACGTTCTCCGTACCCCCACAGCCATTTATTCACATAGCTCCAGACTAGCTCCGTCCCTGCTCGAAATCGAGCCGACGAACTGAAATGATCTTGGTACCATTGAGAGCGACCTTGAATAGCTGCGACGAGGTGTTGCTCGTGAGCTTGCATTTCAGCCATTCGATAGAAACGTCGCTCTGCAGGTAGGCCGAGCTTATCAGTCTCAATTGTTAAATTCTTGGCAAGAATTTCCCTCAGATTGGGTTGATTCGGCAGGCTGTGTTCCATTTCCGCGAAGGGTATGTAGCTATCTGAAAATCTCGCATACCTAAAATCACATGCCTGCACCGTCGCTTTGGGGAAGTCGCAGCTTAGAAATTTGCAAGCTTGAAAACTAACATTCAATAATTTCGTTCGCCGGAAGTAACATCCAATGAAAGTACAATTTAAGAACTGCGAGGAGTCGAGCTTTACATCTTTAAAACTGATATTTGCAAATGTGCAGTGGGCATACACCGCGCCCGAGATTGTTTGGCCATCCAATCTTTCACCACCAAAGACGTGGTCTTCCCCCTTAAACGGAGAACCTAGACTGCCTTTTGTGCGGCCCACTATATAAGCATCTTGGCTTACCATGCAGCGTCCTCGATCGTTTGCCGCTCGAATTTAATGCGCGGAGGGCTAAGATTAGGCCGCCTATTTCAGGCTGTCAACTGAAGGCTCAACCGCTGTTTCTATGACTAGGCCTGTCCTCCAATCTCCTGATTTCTGGACGGTGCAGTCGAGTTCTTGGTCACATGAGTTCGAGAACGTACGGGAAGACATTTGGGCAGGTTTTGTGGACACGGACACGCGTGTTAGGTAACTGTTCTACGACCCTCCCCCAGCAGACTCATACCCAATCCAGCCAAGCGTAGCGCGAAGCGAGCACAATCTCTGATGAACGGCAGCTTTCCGTTGTGGAGATTGCCTTAGCGACTGTCGCAAAGTGGCCGATGGCAGTCCTCGACCCTGAGCCGAAGTACACGATCGACCGCTACCAGAAGGGGGGGGGCTTACGCCGATCCGCATAAGAACCCGTGATAAATGGTCCCCCAGTCGGGTGCTGTCCTAATTTACCCTGAGCAGTCCTCACGTGAATCAGACTGTCCTCATTTCATCGGCCGCTCTAAATGAGGACAAGATGTAGGTGTGTCCTATTTATCTGCCTAAACTGTCTTCAGTTGACCGATCAGTCCAATGCCATGTCACACGCAATCTGCCCTAATCTGGGATGACGCGTCCTGATCTCAACCCTGTATTTCCTCATGAGAACAGCACCCGCGGCCCCCACGTGTTTTGACGAGCCAGGTTCACTGCGGTATACTGTGCATCACTGTGAGGCATCTATGATGCATGGAGGTACGACGCCATGAAAGCGATTACGTTACGGAACCTTCCACCCGACGTTGCCCGTACGGTTCAACAGCGAGCCAAACAGAAGAAGACGAGCGTGAATAAGGCGGTCATCGAGTTGTTGGAAGAATCGGTTGGGGGCAAGGGAAAAAAGAAATCGCCGGTCCGCTATCATGATTTGGATCATCTCGCCGGAACCTGGACGAAGGAGGAGGCCGCCGCCTTCGAGGCCCTCATTGCCGAGCAGCGCACGATTGATCCGGAGCTCTGGAAATGACCCGGCTGCTTCTGGATAGCTCCGCATATATCGCGTTCAAGAAAAGACACCCCGAGGTGCTCGAGATCCTCCCTCAAGCCGAAGAGATATGGCTCAGTCCGATTGTCCTCGGGGAGCTTCGCGCGGGCTTTCTCCAGGGGAGTAAACGCGAAAGCAATGAGCGCGAGTTACGAATGTTTCTGGAATCCTCGCGCGTCAGCGTGCTAATCGTGGACGAAGAGACGTCGGAACGGTACGCGATCATTCGCGTGGCGTTGAAAAAGGCCGGCACCCCGGTTGCCGCTAACGATATCTGGATTGCTGCCAGCGCCATGCAGCACGGGCTTCCCATCCTCACCTCAGACCGCGATTTTCAGAAAATTTCCCAGGTCATTGTTCGCCACTTTCTCCCCGTCTAGCACGCTACTGCCCTCTTGTCTTCTCGTGCCCACTCCTGTGTCCTCATTTGTCTTTCCAACTGTCCTAATTAGACATTCGAGTTACGTCCATTGCAACACGCAAGCTGTCATGGCTTGTGGTGAAGTGTCCTAATTAGGACAGCACCCCCAGTCGCAACTCATTGAACAAGCGTCGATTATGGCGTATTGTTCACGAACCGTAGTGGCGTGTTATACGGATAAAAATTGGCAAATCCGGTTCTTATACGGATCGGCCTAAACATAGTTAGCCGTCAGTATGTCGTCGCTCATCAAATCATTCCCGTCGCTCGCCGCAGAGTTGTCGCGGCAGTTGCGCCTTACAGGGCGAGCACCGCTAGCCAACCAGATTGATTCGGCAGCCGTTGCCAGAGTCACCTTCGACGACGACGCGAATGCTGGTTACATCTACGTGCATCCTTCGCGTGAGCTGAATGTCGTAGAGACGAACATCATGGGCGTTCGACATGGAGAGACGCTTGAGATTGAGACGCCATATTGGACCAACATTGACACCGACAATTTCGGTCGATTAGTGGGCATCGAGATTCTTGCGCCCGGCGACATGAAGGACGAGTTGAGGAAATATGCAGACGGCTAACCATGCGCTGCAGCGAACGACGGCGGGCCGTCGCGGTTGCAATCGGCGCGTCTCGTGGCCGCCGTCGCTGAGCTTGGGACGTTAACGCGACAGGGCTGAGGACCGCTTTATGGCGGTGCGATCTCGGCGCCGAACTTCCGCACTTGGCCGGGAGCGGCCTTTCGAGGTCCGAGTTCATCTGACGTTGTCTGTCCGATTAAGTACCGATTGATACAAATCAACCCTGCGCCTAGTCCTGCACGGCCATCGCGGTTCCCGCCTCCACCGCTCTTATCACTCCCTTGGCGCCGGCGGTGCGACGATCAGCCCCTCCCTCAGCAGTACGCGCATCGCTTCGTGGGCGGAACGGATCTTCGATTCCGCCAGAATGTGCACCTGATCGCGTGTCCTGGCCACCCTCGCCAGTCCCTGCTCCTGCGCCCTAATTGCCGTGGCCACCGCAAGCCGCATCGGCACGTGCCATTCGTCCATTGTCGGCAGAATGCTGTCCTCATGGATCCCGCGCTCTCTGGCGCACAGCGCCAGCTCGTGGGCCGCTGCGATCGCCATCTCATCGGTAATGGCCCGCGCCCGCACGTCGAGCACGCCCCGAAAAATTCCGGGGAACACGAGGGAGTTATTCACCTGATTGGGGAAATCGCTACGGCCTGTGGCTACGATTCGCGCGCCTGCCTCTTTCGCGTCCCAGGGCCAGATCTCCGGAACGGGATTGGCGCAGGCGAACACGATGGCATCCCTGGCCATGTCCTTCACCCATTCCGGCTTGATAATTCCACCGGCTGAGAACGCCACACAGACATCCGCTCCCTGTAAGGCCTCGGCAATGCCGCCTCGCAAGCCGGCCGGATTGGTGTGGAGACACACGTTCCATTGCTCGCTGAACGCGGGGTCCTGCTCGTATTCCCGCCGATGCCTCCCCAAGATACCTCCGGCGTCACAGGCCACGATGCGGGACGGGTCCGCGCCGCTGGCCGTGATAAAGCGATAGGTCGGGACGTTCGCCGCCCCCATGCCGATCATGGCGATCCGAACCTGCCCCATTTCTTTTCCGACGACCTTCAACGCGTTGATCACACCGGCCAACGCCACCGTACCGCTCCCCTGTTGGTCATCGTGCCAGACGGGAATCGAGCTGTCGGCTCGCAGTTCACGCAGAATCCTGAAACACTTGGGCATCGCGATATCTTCAAGATTGATCGCGCCGAACGAGGGCGTCAACAGTCGAACCGTCCGGATCAGTTCGTCCGGATCCTTCGTATCGAGACACATCGGAACCGCGTCCACCCCGCCGAGATATTTAAAGAGCAGCGCCTTCCCTTCCATCACCGGAAGCCCCGCTTCCGGTCCGATGTCGCCCAGACCCAGCACTCTGGTGCCGTCCGACACGATGGCGATCATGTTCGCTTTGTTCGTATATTCATAGACCAGTTCGCGTTCGGCCTGGATCGCTTTGCAGGGAGCCGCCACCCCGGGGGTGTACCACACCGAAAAATCATCCAGATTCCGGATCGCGCACTTCGGCAAGGTCTGCATCTTTCCCTTGTAATAGGCATGCAGACGCAAGGCCTCTTCCGCCGGCTTCATCGCCTTTGCCAACAGCTCTGCGTTGTCCATCATCGCCCCCTCTCCCTCCTCGGCGCTCAATCCTCTTCAGGCCTGCATCGTCCGTTTCAGAAGTGTGCGTACCTCCTGCAACGGCCTGCTGTTGACCACATCGGCCTTTTCGAGCCACCCTCGTCTGGCCTGTCCGATCCCGAATCGTATGTTTTCAAGGTCCAGGGTGCTGTGCGCATCCGTATTGATCGCCAGCAGGACGCCCTCTTCCTTTGCCATCTGACAGTAGGTGTCCGTCAAATCCAGTCGCTCAGGGTGGGCGTTGACCTCGAGAAAACAACCGCGCTCCCTGGCTTTCCGTATCACGCGAAGCATGTCCACATCATAGGGCTCACGCTGATCGATCAGGCGTCCACTCGGGTGGGCAAGGATGGAGAAATGCGGATGGTCCATCGCGTTTAGAATGCGCTCGGTTTGTTGTGCCTTGGAGAGGCGGAAGTAGCTGTGGACCGCGCCGATCACGAGATCCAGTCGGCCGAGCACGTCGTCCGGCAGGTCCAGATTCCCATCCTCAAGAATGTCGACTTCGATACCCTTCAGCAGCCTGATCCCCGACAAGGTGGCATTGAGCTGGTCGATTTCATCCATCTGCATCAGCAGCCGTTGGGGGTCGAGGCCCTTGGCCATCGTCAAACGGCGGGAATGGTCGGTGATGGCGAGATATTTCAATCCACGATGTCGGGCGGCCTCCGCCATTTCTTTCAGACTGTGGCGGCCATCGGTGGCTTTTGTATGGGCGTGCAGATCGCCCAGCAGGTCTCGCTGCTCCACGAGATGTGGAAGGCGTCCTGCTTTCGCCGCTTCGAACTCTCCGCGATTCTCTCTCAGTTCCGGCGGAATCCAGGGGAGGCCGACCGCGGCATAGACCGATTCTTCCGTCTCGCCGGCCACACGTAATTCGCCGCGAAAGACGCCGTATTCGCTGATCTTGAGCCCGCGTTGCTGCGCCAATTGCCGAAGCACGACACTATGGTCCTTGCTGCCGGTAAAATACTGCAGCGCTGCGCCATAACAGTCATCGGGGACGACTCTCAGATCGACTTGCAGTTGGCTTTTAAGCCGAACACTCGCCTTGGTCTCGCCCTGCGCAAGGACTTCCTCCACTTCGGGGTACGCCACAAACCGCTCCATCACGGACCCGCTCTGGCGAGCCGTGACCAGAATATCCAGATCGCCGATGGTTTCTCTGCCACGACGATAACTCCCGGCCGCCATGACTCTGCTCGCTCCGGGCGATTGCCGCAGGTACGCCACCAGCGCCTCTGCATACTGAGCCGCGACGGCAAGCTTGAACCGCCGATCTTTACGCACCCGCACCGTCAATGCGTCGAGTATGTGCTGCTCGGTTTTCTCGCCGAAGCCGGGAAGCGCCCTTACTCGCCCTTCCTGCGCCGCCTTCTGCAACTCCGGAACGCTGCGGATGTGCAACTCGCGAGAGAGCGCCTTCACTCGCTTGGGACCGAGACCGGGGATCTGCAGCAATTCCGTCACGGTGGCTGGAATCTTCTTGTGATACTCCTCCAAGACAGCCGCGGTGCCTGTCTCGACAATTTCTTTGATCTTCCCCGCCAGGTCTTTCCCGATACCGGGAAGGCTGGTCAGGTCTTCGCCCTGCTCCACCATGTCCGCCACCTCACGGGACAGATCGCGGAGCGTCCTGGCAGCAAAGCGGTAGGCCCGTACCCGAAATGGATTGGCGCCTTCGATTTCAAGCAAGTCGGCAATTTCCTCGAAAACCGCCGCGACGTCGGCGTTGTGCACCATCAGAATCTCCCCTCAGCCCCTGCAAGATCTCACGTCCCCATGGAACCTGATCGTCTGTATTAAGCAATGAGCGGGCCCGAGCACCGCCGACGCGGATCCTGAGCGCCACAAATGATCGAGACCCAATGATCGCGAGTCTCTCATCAGGACCGTTGCGTTCTTCCCCAATCGCCGGAGCAGGGCTGTCGCAGAACGCCTCCATGAGGCTGTCCCTTCTGAGCAACAGGAGCCTACCAGGATGCCGGGAAAGCCCCTCAACGGTGAGCACGCAGGCTCTTGAGATCCGTGAAGCGTCTCTCGCAGGTTTCAACCGAGAGACGAGCGAAGAGATACGAACGACGAATTCGTGGCACTGGGATTGCTGATCAGGGGAGTTGGACTCAGAGGCGCTGCACCAACGGAGGCAGAACACGATGGCTGGATGGATCGATCGCTGGCGAGCTGCGACGGTGGCCATTGGATCTATTCAGGATGCCGACGTACGATCCCGCACCGGCCGGGTCTCAACCAGAAAATTCTTTGCCGTGGTCGGCACCGGTGTGCTCTTCTCGTTGTACGGACCCCGCAGACAGGACTGCTGGTTGGTCACCGCCAGGCATGTGTTTCTCGACCCGACTGAAAACTGGAAACCCTCCACGCTGAGTATCGTATTCCCGCACATTCATCGCCGGGGCATGAAACAGGGCCTGGAGATTCCGATTCAACTCACCAAGGCCGGACGGCGCTGCTGGTACCCCCATCCGGACAAAGCCGTGGATCTCGCCTGTCTTCCGCTGCCCTTGACCATGCGACAGCCGAAACCGGGCGGCCCCTCCTCCATAGCCTGGATGGACATTGCCACGACGGCGGACCTCTATGAGGGCGTCCCCATCATGGTGCTCGGCTATCCGGCGGCGTTCGATATTCCCGATTCACCGCGCGCCATTGTCCGGCAGGGCATCGTCTCCTGGGTCTCGCCGGCCCGCCCGGGCTCAGAGGTCTTTCTCATCGATAGCCATGTGTTTCCCGGCAACAGCGGGGGACCGGTCTTCCGGCTTCCCACCGCCATGGATCGGGAAGGGCATCTCACTGCGGGAGGGGCGGTCACCCTGCTGGGCATCGTGACCCAAGCCAGGATTCAGAGCTTGCCCCTGCTGGCCGGAGGCAAACAGGTCGACTTGTATGTCCAAGGCAAAAAAACCTCCGAGCCCCTGCTCACGCCCAGTTTTCTCGGCCTCGGGCTGGTTGAACCGGCCTATCGCATCAAACAACTCCTGGTCTCCGCGACTCGCCGCCATCACCGGCGGAAGCGGCAGGCCTCATAACCGTACGGAACGACTAGTTCATCCCGGCTTTTTCTCCCTTGGCCAAAAGCTGCCGTGCCCCTTCCGGCGTGCGCATCTTCCGGCGATGTTCGAGGATGAGCGGATCGATGTGTTCCCCGCACATTACGCAACGCAAACCGACCTGATTCACCTCACGAATCTCCTCCCGAACCATCAAGCCTCCGCAGCGATGGCATCGATCCTGAGCAATATGTGTTGGGTGCGTCACCACATATCTCTCCTTCTCGTTTTTTCGTTGAAGCGACCTTTTGTCTCCTGCTGTGTATTGGAGTGTGGCGCCGCGAAAAGGATTCATGATTGTTTCGCCCTGTCGATGACGCCTTGCATCACGTCCGTCAACGTCGGGCGCCCCCGGTCCTCCACATCATAACTCACCCGCACCGTCGGCTTCGTGATCCGAATGAGTCGCCGTAAATCCATCGGTGTGGCGATGACCACGAGGTCGCACTCCACCCGCTCGATCGTCTCCTCCAGTTCGTGGACCTGCTCAGGCCCATATCCCACCGCGGGAAGGAGCGGCCCCAAATGCGGATACTGTCGGAAGGTGCGATTGAGACTCCCCACCGCATAGGGCCTCGGATCCACCAGGCAACCGGCCTCATACCGCCGGGCCACCAGACCACCGGCGCCGAAGGCCATACCGCCGTGCGTCAGTGTGGGGCCGTCTTCGACGACGAGCACGCGCCTGCCGGTAATCCTGTCCGGATGATCGACTTTGGGCGGCATGGCGGTCTCCACGAGCGCCGCCCGGGGATTCACGGTTTCAATGGATCGACGTGCCGCATCCACCTGTTCGGGCGTCGCAGTATCCAGTTTGGTCAGCACCACCACATCCGCTCGCATGAGATTGACTTCCCCAGGGAAATACGGCGGCTCCCCGGCTCGATGCGGATCGACAAGTACGAGTTCGAGGTCCGGCACAAAAAACGACCAGTCGTTGTTGCCCCCGTCCCACACAATGACATCGGCCTGGTTTTCGACCTCCCGGAGAATCCGCTCGTAGTCCACTCCCGCATAGACCGTCCCACCCTGCGCGAGATGGGGTTCGAACTCTTCCCGCTCTTCGATGGTGCAGGACGCCGCGTCCAAGTCCTCCAGAGCAGCAAACCGCTGTACCGCCTGTCGCTCAAGATTGCCGTAGGGCATCGGATGTCGCACCGTGGCAACCTGCAGCCCTTCATGTTTCAGAATCGAGACGACCCGGCGGGCCACAGGACTCTTGCCCGCTCCCGTACGCGTCGCGCAGATCGACACCACCGGCTTCTTGGCCGGAAGCATCGTGGACTGCGGGCCCGCCAGCCAGAAGTCCGCTCCTGCCGCCATCACGCGGGAGGCTTGGTGCATGAGCGCGTCATGGGAGACATCACTGTACGAAAAGACGACCCGCTCAACATGCTGGGTCCTGATCAAGCGATCGAGATCCTGTTCCGCATGGATCGGGATACCGGAAGGATACAAGGCGCCGGCCAACGCCGGGGGATAGACCCGGTCGTCAATGTTTGGAATCTGCGCGGCGGTGAACCCCACGACGCAATAGTCAGGATTGCCGCGAAACAGCACGTTGAAGTTATGGAAATCCCGCCCGGCGGCTCCCATGATCAACACCCTGATCTCGTGTGGCTTGGCGCAATTATCCACGACCCTCCTCTTACCACTGGTGAAAAATGCTACAGGTGGACCATCGGCTGTCCCCGCCTGCGGCTCACTAACCACCGTGATTTCCCTCGCTTTCCGCTCCGGCCTTCACGGGCGTCGATGGTCTATGCCTTGCAGAACGCATGCTAGGAGTCTGTCCGAGTCATGCCATTCTGCTGCGGCGAAGGATGACTCGGACAGACACGTAGGAGTGTGAACCGCACAATGCCGTGGAACCCCATCATCAAATCGAGACGAGACTGGGAGACGATCCCGAATCTCCACGATTACGAGTCGGTGCGAAAGGAGTTTTCGTGGGAGCAGGCGCGCGCCGAATTGGATGGCCTACCCGAGGGGCAGGGACTCAACATCGCCCATGAAGCAGTGGTGCGGCATGCCACCGGTCCACTCGCACAACAGGCCGCCATCCGCTGGCTGGGGAAAAGCGGGCAGGTCGAGGACTATTCCTATGCGCGGCTCGACGACCTGACCAATCGTTTTGCCAATACACTGCAGGGGCTCGGCGTCGTGAAAGGCGACCGGGTGTTCGTCCTCGCCGGCCGCATTCCAGAACTCTACATCGCGGCACTCGGCACGCTGAAACATCGCGCCCTCTTCTGTCCGCTCTTCTCCGCCTTCGGGCCGGAACCCATTCGCGCGAGACTGACCATCGGCCAGGCCAAGGTGCTGGTGACGACCGAATCGCTCTATCAGCGCAAGGTGGCCGGGATCCGGGAGACGCTGCCCCATCTTGAGCATGTCCTGCTCATCGGCGAGGAGCGACGCCAGACCGCTGTCCCCGGGACGCAGAACTTGTATCAGTTGCTGGAACAACACCCACGCCCCTATCGAATCGGCCCCACCGATCCGGAAGACGCGGCCCTCCTGCATTTCACCAGCGGCACCACCGGAACACCCAAGGGCGCGCTCCACGTGCATGGCGCCGTGGCGGCCCACCATATCACGGGCAAACTCGCGCTCGATTTCCATCCGGCGGACATCTTCTGGTGCACCGCCGACCCAGGCTGGGTGACCGGCACGTCTTACGGCATCATCGCGCCGCTGACGAATGGGCTCACCAGCATTGTGGACGAAGCGGATTTCGAGGCCGAACGTTGGTATGGGATCCTGCAGGACCATCGGGTCTCCGTCTGGTATACAGCGCCGACGGCCATTCGTATGATGATGAAAGTCGGTGTCGACCTCGTGCGGAAATACGACCTGCGCCCATTGCGTTTTCTCGCCAGCGTGGGGGAACCCCTCAATCCTGAAGCCGTCGTCTGGGGAGAAAAGGCCTTCGGCCGCCCGTTCCACGACAACTGGTGGCAGACCGAAACCGGCGGCATCATGATCGCCAACTATGCGGCGATGGATGTCCGGCCCGGTTCGATGGGGCGACCGCTGCCGGGGATCGAAGCCGGTATCGTGAAGAAGACCGAGTCCGGCGGCGTGGAGGTGCTGAACGAACCGGATGTGCAGGGGGAATTGGCCCTACGCCCCGGCTGGCCCTCGATGTTTCGCGGCTATTGGAATGAGCCGGAGCGGTACAAGAAGTGCTTCGCCGACGGCTGGTACCTGACCGGCGATGTGGCCAAGAAAGATGCCGACGGGTATTTCTGGTTTGTGGGCCGGGCGGATGACGTCATCAAGACCTCGGGGCATCTCATCGGTCCGTTCGAAGTTGAAAGCGTGTTGATCGAACATACGGCGGTGGCGGAGGCCGCGGTGATCGGCAAGCCGGACCCCGTCGCCATGGAGATCGTGAAGGCGTTTGTGTCGTTGAAAGACGGGCATGAGCCGAGTGAAGCGTTGCGGCGTGAACTGCTCGGCTTCGCTCGGGCGCGCCTGGGCGCAGCCGTGGCACCGAAAGAGATCGCGTTTCTCCCGACCCTGCCGAAAACGCGAAGCGGGAAGATCATGCGACGCCTGCTGAAGGCGCGCGAACTCGGGTTGCCGGAGGGCGACACCTCGACATTGGAAGCATGAGCTTTCAGCGGTCAGCCTTCAGCAGTCAGCTTCGGAGAGAAAAAGTTCGCTTTGAGCTGAAAACTGATGGCTGACAGCTGAAACGTGCGATGGAGAAAAGATGAGTGCCGTGAGAAACCGAGAGCATGGTCTTGAGCTGCTGCGGCACATGCTCCGTATTCGCCGCTTCGAGGAACGGGCCGCGGAACTGTATCAGCTCGGGAAGATCCACGGTTTTCTCCATCTGTACATCGGCGAAGAGGCGGTGGCGGCCGGCTCCATCCCGTCGTTCACGAACGAGGACGCCATCGTCGCCACCTATCGGGAGCACGGCCATGCGCTGGTCCGCGGCACATCGATGAATCAGCTGATGGCAGAGCTGTATGGCAAAGCCGCCGGTTGCGCGCGCGGCCGCGGAGGCTCGATGCATTTCTTCGATGCCTCCCGGCGGTTTTACGGAGGCCTGGCCATCGTGGCCGGTGGACTACCCGTGGCCGTCGGCCTGGCCCTCGCCGACAAGATGCACGGTCGCAAGCGTGTCACCGGCTGCTACTTCGGCGACGGCGCGGTGGCGGAGGGCGAGTTTCACGAATCCCTCAACCTGGCCGCCTTGTGGAAACTCCCGGTGCTGTTTCTCTGTGAAAATAACCTCTATGCGATGGGCACCGCCCTGGCCCGCCATCAATCGCAACCCGACATTGCCGCCAAGGCGAAGGCCTATGCGATGGGCGCCGACACAGTCGACGGTATGGACGTGCTGGCGGTTGAGACGGCGACCGGTCGCGCAGTCGAGCTGGTCCGAAACGGCAACGGCCCCTACTTCCTTGAATACCGGACCTATCGGTTTCGCGCCCATTCCATGTATGACGCCGAATTGTATCGAACCAAAGACGAAGTCAACGAATGGAAGCGGCGGGACCCGATTGCGACCTTCGAACAGACTCTTCGCCAGGCCCGATTGCTGCGCGATGAGGATTTCCAACAGATAGAGGCTGCGATCGCGACTGAAATCGAGGAAGCCGTGGCCTTCGCCGAGGCGGCCCCCTGGGAGCCGATCGAGGATCTCAACAAGGATGTGTGCACGGACGTGAGACGTACGACGTGAAACGTCAAGCGACTGTACGTAGCTGGTTCGCGTCTCACCTTTCGCGGTGATACCTATGACCAAGATCACCTACAGAGAAGCCGTTCGGGCGGGATTACGGGAAGCGCTCCAGCGCGACCTTCGCGTCTTCCTCATGGGGGAGGATGTCGGGCAATACGGCGGCACGTACGCCTGCAGTAAAGGGTTGCTCGAGGAGTTCGGCCCGGAACGCATTCGTGATACGCCGCTGTCGGAAAGCACCTTCGTCGGCGCCGGCATCGGCGCGGCCCTGGGCGGCATGCGTCCGATTGTGGAAGTGATGACCGTCAACTTCAGTCTGCTGGCACTCGATCAAATTCTGAACAACGCGGCGACTCTCCGGCACATGTCCGGCGGTCAGTTCAACGTCCCGCTGGTCGTCCGAATGGCCACCGGCGCCGGCCGCCAGGTGGCGGCGCAACATTCGCACAGCCTTGAAGGCTGGTATGCGCACATTCCCGGCATCACGGTCCTGACGCCTGCCACTGTGACGGATGCGCGGGGGATGTTGCTCGCCGCGCTCCAGGAGCCGGACCCGGTGTTTATCTTCGAACATGCGTATCTCTATTCTATGGAAGGCGAATTGGAGGAAAATCGGCCGGTAGTCGATATTTCCCGCGCGGCGGTGCGCCGCCCCGGAAAGGATGTGAGCCTCATCACGTTCGGAGGCAGTCTGTGGAAGGCGCTGGCCGCTGCCACACAACTGGCTCAAGAGGGCATCGAGGCAGAGGTTCTGGATCTGCGCGTCCTACGCCCCCTCGATATCGGCACCATCCTCACCTCCGTTCGAAAGACTCACCGTGCGGTGGTCATCGACGAGGCCTGGCGCACGGGAAGTTTCGCCGCCGAAGTCGCCGCGCAGATCATGGAGGGTGCGTTTTACGATTTGGATGCCCCGGTCGCGCGGGTCTGCAGCGAAGAAGTCCCGATTCCCTATCCGAAACATCTGGAAGAGGCGGCGCTGCCGCAGCCGGACAAGATCGTGAAGGCGGTTCGCACGTTGCTGGGATAACCGATGGCGCGGCTGTTTCTCTGTCACTCATCGCCCGTTCCATTTTACGTTTCACGTTTCACCTTTCGCGCTTCACGCTTCACGGAGTCTCTCTCATGGCTGAATTCCTGATGCCGACACTCGGCGCCGATATGACCGACGGCACCTTGGTGCAGTGGAAAAAGAAAGAAGGCGACCGCATCGCCAAGGGCGAGAGCATCGCGGAGGTCGATACGGAAAAGGCCGTCATCGACGTCGAATCCCATACCACAGGCATCATCGAGCGACTCATCACCAGACCGGGCGACAAGATCCCGGTCGGCACGGTCATGGCGATCATTCGCGAAGAGGGACGGCCGACGGCACGTGTCGCTTCTTCCCGGTCGGTCACCGCTCCACCGGCCCCCCCTCCGCCCGCCCAGCGAACGGAGAGCGGAGCCGCTGCGCCATCTCAGGCCGGTCGATTGCGCATGTCACCGGCGGCGAGGAAACTGGCCGCCGAGCGAGGCATCGACGCAAGCACGTTGCAGGGAACCGGCCCAGAGGGAGCCATCACCCTGGAAGATATTGAGCGAGCCACCACGACACCGGCGGACATCGCCAAGCCGGTCGGTGCCGCCGACCGCCAGGCACGCATGCGGCAAACCATCGCCGCAGCCATGGCCCGATCCAAACGTGACATTCCCCACTATTACCTCAGCACCACCATCGACATGGACCGGGCGATCACCTGGCTGAAAGACACGAACGAACGACGCCCGGTGACGGAGCGTCTCCTCTACAGTGTCCTGCTGATCAAAGCGGTCGCCCTTGCGCTCCGCCGGGTTCCCGAACTCAATGCGCTGTGGAAGGACGGCGAGGCCGGCCGGAGCGAACGGATTCATATCGGCACCGCCATTTCCCTCCGCCAGGGTGGACTGGTCGCGCCGGCGTTGCACGACGCCGACCGGCTGAGCCTCAGCGAATTGATGCAGAACTTTCAAGACCTGGTGAAGCGCGCCCGGGCCGGTTCGTTACGGAGCTCGGAACTGTCCGACCCGACGATTACCGTCACGAGTCTGGGGGAACAGGGAGTGGAAACTGTGTTCGGAGTCATTTATCCTCCCCAGGTCGCGCTGGTCGGATTCGGCAAGGTCGTGGAACGCCCCTGGGTCGCCGATGGCCTGGTTGTGCCGAGGCCGGTCCTCATGGCGTCGCTCTCCGCCGACCACCGCGTCACGGACGGCCACCGTGGAGGATTGTTCCTGGCTGAGATCGATCGCCTGTTACAGGAGCCCCAATCGTTATGAGCACGCCACCGTCGGAAGGCGAAACGCGCAGCCAGGTCCTTCGTCTTCTCGGTGAGATCGCACCGGAAGCGGACACAACCTCCCTACGCCCGGATGTCAGCTTCCGCGATCAGCTCGACCTCGATTCGATGGACTTCCTTAACTTCGTGGTGGCGCTTCACAAGGAGTTCCATATTGAGATTCCCGAAGCCGACTACCCCAAGTACATGACCTTGAACGGCTGTCTTATCCAACTCTCCGCCGCACGCTCATGAGAGATGCACCTACATCGTCGACCGATACCTGCATTTTGAAAGTGGTGGTCGGTTCGCACGCCCACGGCCTCGCCGGTCCCGAAAGCGACAAGGACTACCGCAGTGTCTTCGTCCTGCCCACCGCCGAACTCTTTCGAGTCGGGTTTAAGTATCAGGGCACGAGGATGATGAAGGAGGAAGACGACGAGACGTCCTGGGAGATCGGCCACTTTCTGCAATTAGCCCTGCAAGGTCATCCGCTGGTGCTCGAAACACTGGTGGCGCCAGTGGTACGCATGGACGACTGGGGAGCGGAACTCCGGCAACTGTTTCCGCGCCTCTGGTCGGCGCAAGCGGCCTATGAATCGTTCCTCAACTACTGCGACAACCAGCGCAAGAAAATGCTGGAGAAAAAGGATGGACGGCCGGCCAAATACGCGGCGGCCTATGTGCGGGTGCTCTTCAACCTCTGTGAATTGCTGGAACGGGGGACGTTCAGCATCAGAATTTCGGAAACCCCGGTGGGTGAAGCCGTAGCCAGGATCAAAGCCGGGCACTTCCGTCCCGGAGAGGTCATCGACATGGGGGAACAGTGGACCGAAGAAGCGGCACGCCGACTCCGTACCTGCTCCCAACAGGCCCGCCCGGAACTGGCCGACGCGTTCCTCCTCAAGGTTCGAACGGCGTTTCTCCACTAACCCGGCCTGCGGCTCCTCTTCCCGACAACCATCATAAAAAAACCCGCTCCCGTGTGGAGATCGGACCTGCCCACTGAGCGGGACCCCTCCGGACACCCCGGCGAGTCACACAACCTGAATGTCCCGCGCTCCCCATTCATCGGGCTCCTTATGCGAGCCGTGCCTCCTACTGGCACCGAGATGGAAGCGCGTCCCTTCGGACCGGACCCCGAAATTGCGACAGGCGCGACCCCCGAACCCACTGACGCGGCACGGAAGCGGGGGTTTCGATCTTATCCTGGCTCCACCTCCCTTCATCTCCCTTCCTCTATGTGTTTAATCACACCCTTGCTCAAGTCAATGAGGTAATTGGCACCATTGCGGCCCCCGCCCGCTGTCCCGTAACGCCCCACCCCGCAGAACGGTCGGAGCACGAAACTGCCTGCCATTCTCCTAAGCGAGTGAACTTCCGCACCTCGCCTGTGAATGCCCGCCACATTTTCCGCTGGCATCGAGTCTGCAACAGTGCCAATGCAGAATGACGGTTCCAGAACACCATCTCACGAGCGCCATGACAAGACACCGGCTCACGTTGAACTGACTCATACCGTAGAGGAGACATGACCATGAGTGGACTCACCCGTTGGGAACCATTTCGGAGGCAATTGAATCCGTGGCGAGAACTTGAAGACGTGGAGCAACGCCTGTCCGCCCTCTGGGGTCGGACACCGACCAAAACGGAAGGCCAGAAGGAGTCGATTTCGGTTGCAGAATGGTCTCCCTTGGTCGACATCACCGAAGACGACAAGGAATACCTGATCAAGGCGGAGCTGCCCGAGATCAAGAAGGAAGACGTGAAACTCACGGTTCAGGACAATGTGCTCGCGATCTCCGGCGAGCGCAAATACGAGAAGGAAGAAAAGGACAAGAAATATCATCGCGTGGAACGCGCGTACGGTAGTTTCTTGCGAAGCTTCACCCTGCCGGAAGATGCCGACGGCAGCAAGGTCGCGGCTGAATACAAAGACGGCATCCTCACAGTGCATCTACCGAAATCGGAGAAAGCCAAGCCGAAATCGATTGAAGTGAAGGTGTCCTAAGCGGAAGGAGCGCACTATGTTCCGACATCCTCGATACTTGGACATCCCCTGGGAGATCCATTGGCATCCCGAGGGTGGATCTCACCATCACCGGTGGTTGATGGTGCTCTTGATCGTCGCGGCGCTGTTCCTGATCGGCGTAGGGGTCACGAGCGGACTGTGGTAACCCCATGCGGGCCACAGTATGCAGGACCAACGGCAGGGGGAGTGGATAGTCATGTTCAAGAACCGTGAAGAAGCCGGCGAACTCCTCGCGCAGGAACTGATCCTGTTTCGCAACGATCCGAGCGCCATTCTCCTCGCCTTGCCGCGCGGGGGAGTGGTGGTGGCCTATCAACTGAGCCTGGCCCTGCATCTGCCGCTCGATGTGCTCATTACGCGAAAAATCGGCGCACCGGACAATCCTGAATATGCCCTGGGAGCCGTCAGCGAAACAGGCGCCGTGTACTGGAATCGAGAGGCGCTCGCCGGCTTGTCGCTCACAGAACGACAACTCGCAGCCGCCGTGCAGGCGCAGCAAAAGGAAGTCACCAGGCGTGTGGCCCTGTACCGACAAGGACGGCCGTTCCCCGACCTGAACGACCGGACGGTGATTCTCGTCGATGACGGCCTCGCCACAGGCGCGACCTTCTTCGCCTCCGTCACGACCGCGCGCCAGGGGAATCCGCGTCGCGTGATCGGGGCCATTCCGGTGGGCCCGCGCTCGACCGTGGAGGAGGCGCGGAAACTGGTCGACCAACTGATCGTGCTACGGGTACCGGATCCGTTTTATGCGGTCGGAAACTTCTACCGGGACTTCGAACAGGTCGAAGACCGGGAAGTGCTGCAATACCTCAATCTGGCGGAAGAAGCGTTTATCAACAGATCGTAACATCACAAGACGGACCACAGCCCGGATGACCCGGCCCAGAAAAGGAATCGCACCGATGAACAAACACACCGAAGGCGGCCACGCCGCGCGCCACGATCGATTCGTACAGGAAGGGCAACACGACTCCTACAAGATGCCGGGCAAGCTGAAGGAACCCACGGTCTGTAAGACGTGCGGGGCGCTGTTCCATAAGGGGCGCTGGACCTGGGGCGCCAAACCGACGGGGGCCGATGAGATCGTCTGTCCAGCTTGTCTGCGCATCGAAGACAAAAACCCGAAAGGGTTCGTCACTCTCAAGGGAGCCTACAAAGACCAACACCGGGACCAGGTCATGGGCCTGATCCACAACGCCGAGGCGCAGGAAAAAAAAGAGTACCCGCTGGCCCGCATCATGACGATCGAAAACCGGGCAGAGGGGCTTGTCGTCCTCACCACCGATACCCACTTGCCCCGGCGCATCGGCGAGGCGCTGAAACACGCGCACCATGGCGAATTGGAACTGCAATACGACAAGGATGAAGATTTTATCCGCGTCACATGGGTCGGGTAGGCAACCTCACCATCGGCAAGAAGGAGCGGTCATGGGCGGAGGGGAACGGACGTGGGATCGATGGTATGGGTTTCTGGTCGGCGGACTTCTGTTGGTCACCCTGACGGGGTCTCCGGCAACAGCCGAGATGCAGCTCCTTCCGGGGGCGGCAGCAGACCTCGATCAAGCCACCGTCGATGAAGTGCTGGCGACGTTCCGGCAGGCCGAACAGGCGCTTCGTGCCGGCGACGTGGACGGCATCATGGCCCTGTATTCGGAGCAATACAATTATCACGGCCTGAAGAAGGCCGACATGCGGAAGGTCTGGACCAACCTGTTCGATCAATTCCGGGAACTGTCCGATACCCATCATTTTTCCCGGATGATCAGGGTCGGGTCCGGATCCAAAACCATCATCGAGGTCACCTGTACGGGCAGTTTGTCGGGCCTGTCGAAAACCGGCGGGTTACGTGTGCCGATCGACAGTTGGTATGAGGAAGTGCACTACATGACGTTCGATGACGGGCAGTGGCGCATTCGCGGCAACGTCGGCGATTCCCCGCGGTTCATGCCCTTCGGCACGTCACCGCATCCGTTGTTCTAGGGAAAGGAGTCTTATGCGCGCCCTCATCGCACTCGACTGGTCGGAACAGGCGTTCGCAGCCGTTCGGGAAGTCTCCTATCTGTACGATCTGCACGAGGTCATCCTGGTGCACGGTATCGACCTGGGGATGTTTCAGTATCCGATCGTCGCAGAAGTGAGCAGCATGCAAGGGTACGACGACTTCCGGAAAGCCATGGAGAAAGCGGGGGAGCAATTGCTCGACCACACATCCACGATGTTGCCCTCCGAAGGCCTCTCCATCACACGGGTGTGCGAATTCGGCAAACCGGCATCGCTGATTCTAGACAAGGCCCGGGAAACGCATGCAGACCTGATCGTGATCGGAGCGCGCGGACGGGGACGCGTCGGCGAATTCGTCCTCGGTAGCGTCTCCCATCGCGTCGCGCTCCATGCAGACTGCACGACCTTGATCGTGAAAGAGCGCGAGGGGCCGGTCAAACGCGTGACGGTCGCCATCGAAGGACATGAGGATGGCGCCCGTATCAAGGCCTGGCTCCTCAGCCATCCGTTCAAGAATCCGGTCGATCTCACCATCGTGAGCGTCGTACGCCAGGTTCCGTCCACCGATCCGTTCAGCCTGTTTCCGCTCCAGGATTGGACCGGGATCGCCGTACGCTCGGCCGAAGACCTGGTGAAGAACGTGGCCGCCTCGGTCATGAATCATCGGTATACGGTCGGCACCCAGGTGACCGTCGGCGATCCGACCGACATCCTGACGGAACGCGCCAAGTCGGCGGATCTCCTGGTCATCGGCTCCCATGGACGGAAGGGGCTGGAGCGATTTCTCCTGGGAAGCATCTCTCACGCCCTCTTGCACCACGTGCCCTGTCCTGTGTTGATCGTCCGATGAGTCTGTGACCAATCCGGCGCACTGCGCCGAACCATAAAGGAGCCTGCGCATGAAAACGTTCAGCATTCTTTCTGTCGTCTGCCTCGTCATCCTGGGTAGCACATGGGCCACTGCACAAACCAACCGGGGCAATCCGCGCGACGGACAGGCCATCTATGAAAAACAATGTCTGCGTTGCCACGGAGAGAAACTGGACGGGGCCGGGCCGGACGGCCAATACCTCATTGTGAGGCCCGCGAATTTTCAATCCGTCAACTCGCGCGCCAAGACCGATTGGGAACTGCTGGTCACGATCGCGAACGGAGCGCTCTTCAGCCCGATGCATGGGTATCGCGGGAAGCTGACCGACCAACAGATGCTGGACGTCTTGTCCTATATCCGATCGGTCGCGACACCGGACTTCGTCAGCTAGCCGACGGGCGCCACAGGCAACGCGATGAGTCGGCGGAGGATTCTTTACGCAGGCCTCGTGCTCGTCTGCCTGTGGCTGCTCGGTTCGGAGATCACCGTTCGCGCCTCCGAACCGACTGCGGACTTGGAAGTCTTCGTCCGAGCCGGTTGTCCGCACTGCGAAGCCGCCAAAGCATTTCTTCTCGAGCTTCGGCGACGTCGCCCCACCCTGCACATTCTGGTTCGGGATGTCGGTCAGGATCAGACGGCGCTCACCCGCTTGGAGACGTTGGCGAGACGGCAGGCGGTGACGCTGATCGGCGTGCCCGCCTTTTATCTGCAGGGCGAGTTGATCATCGGCTATCAAGACGCCGGGACGACCGGCGCCAACCTGCTTGCACTCCTTGATAGGGCGGCTTCTCCCCTCGATTCCGCACCGTTGTCCGCCTGCCGCCCGACACAACCGGCCTGCAGCGCACCTACAGTTCACACCTCAGCCGGAGAAGAGAGCATCCTGCTCCCCTGGTTCGGCCGCCTCAGTTATCCGGAAATCGGGCTCCCCCTCTTCACGCTGGCCATCGGGCTGCTCGACGGCTTCAATCCCTGCGCGATGTGGGTGCTGTTGTTTCTCCTGTCGCTGCTGGTCTCGTTGCAGGACCGCGTCAAGATGTCGCTCGTGGCCGGCACCTTCGTCCTGGTGAGCGGGTTGGTGTATTTTGCCTTCATGGCCGCCTGGCTGAATGCGTTTCTCATCGTGGGGCTCTCCCGCACGGTCCAGCTTTCGCTGGGCGGCGTGGCGCTGCTGATCGGCGCGGTCAACGTGAAAGACTTCTTCGCCTTCCGGCAAGGATTGTCATTGACGATTCCGGACGCGGCCAAACCGGGACTCTATGCGCGGCTGCGCCGGGTCGTTCAGGCGGAGAATCTCACCGGCGCCCTGATCGGAATCGTGATCCTTGCCGGGCTGGTGAACGTGGTCGAGCTGCTGTGCACGGCGGGATTTCCCGCGCTCTACACGCACATCCTCAGCACGCAAGCGCTCGCCACCTGGCAGTATTATGGCTACCTTGCCCTCTACAACGCGGCCTACATCTTCGATGACGCACTGATGGTGACGATCGCCGTGATCACCCTGGGCCGTCACAAGCTGGAGGAACGCGAAGGACGATGGTTGAAACTGATCAGCGGGGCGGTCATGATCGGGCTCGGCCTGCTGCTGATCGTGAAACCGGACCTGCTCTCGGGGTAATTCATGCAACGTATCCGTCCACTCCACATGCCGCCCTCTCGTGACGAGGCTCCCGACTCCGGTCATGTCGTCTTAAGCGACGGCACAACGGCGCTCCTGCGCATCGCGCAGCCGTCCGACGCGGATGAATTGCAGCGCTTCGTCGAGCGCCTCTCGCCGGAAGCCAGACGCCACCGGTTTTTCTCCGAAACTGCGCCACCCGCCGAGGTGATCCGCACACTCTGCGACCCATCAGACCCGCGGCGTAGCCTCACCGTGATTGCCCTTCGCCGGCAGGACGGCGACCTTCGTGTCATCGCGTCCGGGTCGTATCATGCGCGGGACCCGCACCAGGCCGAAGTGGCCATGGCCGTAGACGATCGGCTCCATGGGCATGGTCTGGGCACGCTGCTCCTGGAGCGATTGGCGCTGCTGGCGATCCGCCACGGCTTCACCAGACTTTGGGCCATCACCCATGCCGACAATGTGGCCATGCGCGAGGTGTTCGCCTCCTCCGGACTGCCCATGGAAGAACATGTCGAAGGCGGCGACATGGAGGTCGAGCTCTCGCTGACACCGACCGACCGGAGCGTGCGCCAATCCGAGTGGCGTGAACGGGTCGCCACCACGGCGTCGCTCCGGCCCCTCTTCCATCCTCAGGCCGTCGCCGTGATCGGCGCCTCGCGCACTCCCCAGAGTATCGGCTACCGGTTGCTCGACGCACTGAGCAGCAACGGCTTTCACGGCCGCTGTTACGCGATCAATCCGCATGCCGCCACCATCGCCGGCATGCCAACCTATCCGTCGGTTCGTGCACTGCCGGAACCGGTCGATCTGGCCGTCATCGCCGTCCCCAAAGACGCCGTCCTCTCTGTCGTGGACGACTGCGCGGCGACCGGTGTCCGCGCACTCGTGGTCATCACCGCCGGGTTCGCCGAAGTCGGAGCAGATGGACGCCGTTTACAAGACCAGCTCCTCGAGAAGGTTCGGCAACAGGGCCTGCGCATGGTCGGCCCCAATTGTTTCGGTATCTTGAACACCGATCCGGCCGTACGGCTCAACGCCACCTTCACCTCCACGTTTCCCCTCGCCGGCTCGATTGCCATGTCGTCACAAAGCGGCGCCCTGGGGTTGGCCCTGCTCGCCGCGTCCGAACGATTGCAGCTCGGTCTGTCCACCTTCGTCAGCGTCGGCAACAAGGCAGATGTGTCGGTCAACGACCTCCTGCAATACTGGGAGAACGATCCCGCAACCAACGTCATCCTGCTGTATGTGGAATCGTTCGGCAATCCGAGGCGGTTTGCACAGATCGCCCGTCGGGTCAGTCGCAACAAGCCGATCGTCGTCCTGAAAGCAGGCCGTACCTCTTCGGGCAAACGCGCCGCAGGATCCCACACGGCTGCGCTGGCCGCCAATGATGTCGGGGTGGAAGCCCTGTTTCAGCAGACCGGGATCCTGCGCGCCGAGACGCTCGAAGACATGTTCGCATTGGCGGCAGGCCTCTCGGATCAACCGCTGCCGAAGGGCAACCGCGTCGGGATCATCACGAACGCCGGCGGGCCGGCCATCCTCTGCGCCGATGCCTGCGAGGCGAGCGGCCTGGATGTCCCTGAATTGTCGCAAGCGACCATGACTCACCTGGCCTCGTTTCTGCCGCCGGCTGCGGCCTTGCGCAACCCGGTCGACCTGATCGCCTCGGCCGACCCCGAGCAATACGCTCAAGCCATTACCGCGCTGTTGAAATCCGACGATATCGATGCCCTCATCGTTCTCTACATTGCCGTCACCGCCACCGATGTGGACCCGATCGCCGAAGGCATCAAGAAGGGCATCCTCGAAGCGCGAGCCACGGCCTCCATCAAGAAACCGATCTATATCGGGTGGATGGTGGAAACGGATCGCGAGCGGAGATTTTCCTTCGTGAACGAAACTATCCCCACCTTTGCACTGCCGGAACTTCCCGCGCGCGCCCTGGGGAAAATCGCCGGATATGTGCAGTGGCGAGAGCGCCCCGCCGGCATGGTGCCGGACTTCGACGATCTGGACCTCCCGACCGTGACCCGCATCTGCCATCACGCCCTGGCCGCACGCGGAGACGGCTGGCTGACGACAGCCGAAACGCGCGCCGTCTTGAGCGCCATGGCGATTCCCCTTCCGCCAGGCGGCGTCGCAACCGGCGCTGATGAAGCGGCTTTACTTGCCGAACAGATCGGGTTTCCGGTCGCCGTGAAGCTGGCGTCCCATACACTCGTCCATAAAACGGAGATCGGCGGGGTGCATCTGAACCTCAACACGAAGGCTGAGGTTCGCCGCGCGGTTGAACAGATCGCCGCACGGCTCGCGCAGGATCAGAGCCTTGAAGCCATGGAAGGGGTACTGGTCCAACCGATGGTGACCGGCGGCGTCGAGGTGATGGCGGGCATGGTCCAGGATCCCTCATTCGGTCCCCTGATCGGTTTTGGACTGGGCGGGATTCACGTCGAAATTCTAGGAGACGTGCGCTTCCGCATCACGCCGTTGACGGAATTGGACGGCGCCGATCTGATCCGCAGCATCAAAGGCTATCGTCTGCTGCAAGGCTATCGCGGCCATCCCCCCGCTGACGTGGACGCGATTCAGGAATTGCTGCTCCGGCTCTCGCGGCTGGTCGAAGAGGTGCCGGAGATCGTGGAACTGGATCTGAATCCGATCTTCGCCATGCCGCCCGGCCAGGGCTGCCGGATCGTGGATGCGAGGATCAGGGTGGGAACGAGTGTTGCGAGATGGAGTGGTTAAACAAGTCGGAGAAGATCAGTATTCTAATTTGAGCACAGCATTAATCCACTGAGCTTTGACCATTCAACTCGGCTGAACGTTTTGAAATCTGCGCCTCCACCTCAGCACGTGTCACCCGTAACTGATCGAGAACCTTGTATACGACCCTTTCAAGCTCTGTAGCCGAGTTCCTAAATAAGGAAGCTGCCATTTGAAGCTCGCGAGTGGCGTCCGTCAACCTCTCGACGTCCGAAAGCGGTGAATCATTAGGTCGAAAGAAGCCGTGTACAATTCGTTTCCTGACATTTCTCACTTCGGTAAGGTTCAAAAGTAGACTCTCTGATGATGGCAAGTTCTTATGCGACTTCACCGCTTTGAAAAGCTCCCCCAGTGTCAGCCTGCCGAAACTGTCATGCAGCGTGGGCCAATCATGATGCTTATCAGTGCCTCGCATAGACTCCATAGAGAGAGCAGTAGCAAGAACCTGCAACAACATTTCTATCGTCTGCGCTTCAGACAAGGCGAAACCAAACCAAGCATAGGCATCCCACTCCTCCTTGGTAGCCCATTCGGGATCGTTGAACACTCGACTTAGTAACCTTTCAATTCAGGCCATTCTATGCGCTGCCAACCAATCAGTTGGGATTGATATAGGTGGCACCTCTAACCCCTGCCGGAATTCTACGATTCACGCCGCACTCCGATTAAAGGAACGAGGCCGTCGGGATTTTGGGGCAGTAATTCGTCGCGTCGGCTCCGCGTGCAACTTCAGCCCCAACGCTCTCAAGACCTTGAGGATCGTATCGAAACCTGGACTCCGCTCGCCGGAGAGCGCCTTGTACAGGCTCTCACGAGACAGCCCCGCATCCTGCGCAACCTGCGCCATGCCCTTGGCGCGGGCAATATCGCCCAGTGCCTTGGCAATGAAAGCCGCGTCGCCATCGGCCTCCTCCAAGCAGGCCTCCAAGTACGCAGCCATCTCCTCCGGAGTCCGCAGATGCTCGGCTACGTCATATTTGGTAGTTGTAACCTTCTTCACGATGCACTCCTATAAACTCCGTGCCAACCGCAAGGCTGTTCGGATATCGGCATCCTGTGTCCGCTTATCGCCGCCGGCCAGCAGCACAATAACCTCACGGCCACGTTTTGTGAAATACACACGATAGCCGGGGCCGTAGTCGATTCGCATCTCAGAAACGCCTTCCCCCACCGATTTCGCATCGCCCGCAGTCCCTGTACCGAGCCGCTCTATTCGAACCTGAACGCGCGCACGTGCACGCATGTCACGAAGTCCATCGAGCCACTTAGCGAACGTCTTGGTCTTCCGGATCTCGAACATGCAGAACTGTATCCAACTGGCTACAGTCTGTCAACAGTCCTATCCGGCGTCAATGTGTCCACCTCCGCTCCAGCCGCCGCCGCACGCGCCTCGCAATCACCGGTGGAAGACTCCGGATTGCGTCCTTCTTCATCCCACACCCGCCGTCTTGCTCCGACATGCGTCAGCAGACACTCCGCCGTCGCAAGAAGATCCTGCACCTGGCGAGCCGAACTGTCGGCATAATGCGCCAGGTCGAAGATCGGGATCTGGAGACAGACTTCGGCGCGATTTTTTCGCTCCGGGGAGAAGACGATGCGATGCGCGGGAGGCTGCGGATGCTCGCAGGGCTTCAGAAGATCCAACGTCTGAAAAAACACCCGGCAGAGCCGTTGCAGGTCGCCAAGAATTTCACGATGCTCGGCATCGTCATTGAGCGGCAGCTGGGTCGGATCGTGAAACGCCGCATAGAGGTTCAGCTGGAATCCAATCTGGACCACATTGCCGGCGCCGGTCTTCACATAAAACGGGTCGTGATCGAAACAGACTTTTCGCATCACGATCATGTCGCGCAGGGCTTGCTCGGTGGAAAAGGCTTGTTCGAGATTCAATCGCATCGTCACTCCATCATGCTCTCTTCAGGATGCTCCCCTGCCGTGACAGGCAAGGCACTCGGCTATGCGACCAGGCTGATGCGCACCACGTCCCTTTTCATACAACCGCCGCACGATCGGCTCGTCTCTCAGCAGGCTGCGAAGAAACTCAATGATGGCGCCATACGCTCTGAGTCCCCGCGAGGTACGTTTCACGTTTTACGTTTCACGTCTCACGGTTCACGCTGCACCGGCAGCTCTCTGACTTACTTCCGGTACTTTTCCACGCCCTTATTACCCCCGGCATGGCACCGCAGACAATCGGCGAATCGTCCGGGGCCATGAACCCCCTTGGCCTTGGCCTTGAGTTCTTGGACCAATGCATTGTCCAGGACTTGCGGACTCAACGTCCCCTCTTTGCCCGCTCGATGACAATCCAGGCAGGTGGCAGCGCCGGTCGCTCGAAAGATCAAATCGCTGTGCGGATTGGCCACCATGCCACCGGTATCAGCTATCGTCCACGCCATCGACGGCCCCTCCGCCTCCGACGCAATCACACCACCGTACGGCACCGCATAGGTCCATCGCGGCACTGCGGCTACGACCAGCAGTCCCAGGATGCACAAAGCAGCACCCAGGCCCGGGCGACTCATGAGTGCCCACTCCCGCAACTGGTCCGGTATCGTTCTTCAGGAATGTCTTTCATCGCTTGGTACAACTCCGCCCGTTCCTGATCGCTGATCACCTGATCGATCGAGGGGTAGAGAATCCGTTCTTCCTTCATGTTGTGGGGCTTCAGAATCTCCAACAAGCGCTGCTCGTCCCGATCGCTGTCCGGATCCTGGGCCTGCACCTTCTGGTGAATCGCCTCCAGGCAATCGCCGATCATCCGATGCTCGGTTCGCATGACCTGCGTCGGACCTCCCTCCGCCATGCCGGAATTCTCCTCCCACTTGGGAAACAGCACATCCTCTTCCCAGACGATGTGGCGTTGCAGCCCGAACTTGAAAGCAACGAACGCCTCCTTGGCCTGGGCGAAATCCTTACGCTTCTGTTCCTGAAACGTCGTGAACAGGGCATCGAGACGGTCGTGGTCCTGCTCGAACGTGACACTGATTTTTCCGTCGGACATGCGGCTCTCCTTGGTTATGAACTACGCAGTTTGTACTCCAGGTGACAGGCGACGCAGGCTTTCAGCACATGGTTTAACTGTGGCAGGATCTGCTTCAGATCCCGCGACGGCATCGCATCGGCCAGCTTTTCCGCGGCTTCATGATGCGCCATCGCCAGATCATGGTAGGCCGGCGGAAAGTTCTCCGGCTGCTGGCGAGCCATCGCGTGCCGGTGTATAAAAAATCCCAAGTGCGTTTCGGTCAATCCTTGCGCAAGCTTGTAGTCCTCTTCCGCCAACGCCGCCACGATCGCCTGGATCGTTTCCAGATGTTGCAACATGACGGCGCGATGTTCCTGACGAGCCTCGGCATCGAGTTGCACCGGCGTACGCACATCCGGCAAATGAACCGGCGTGACCCCGGTGATGCCGGATGCGGTCTTCTGTTCTGCACAGCCGCTCGCGAGGAGAGCCGCCAGACACGCCATCGAAAAAACGACGGATCGAATCATGTTCCCTCCCTGGTTGCCCGCACCCAATAGGCGTCCACGCGCGCTTGAATGTGCTGAATTGTATCCGTCTGCACGGTCGGTTCAAACAGGTGCCGAAAGCGCCCTTGTAACGTGAGATAGGATTCGACCGGCTTGCGCTTCGGAATGTACGTGTGGGTAACCACTCCATTGATGGCTTCCTTCAGGGGCCAGAGCCCGGTCTCAACCGCCAGCTTGGCAACCTCCGGAGTTTCCGCCGGATCGTACAACCAGCCGGTCGGACAGGCGGCTAACGCGAGGAACATCTTGGGCCCCGGAAAAGCGGCCGCCCGTGCAAACTTCTCCTCCAGATCGAGGGGATACCGCGGTGCCACAGTGGCGATATACGGCGGCTTGTGTGCGCGCCAGATCTCGAAGAGATCTTTCTTCTCTTGAGATGCCCCGCTCGGATGCTGCAGGCTGCAGGGGGACGTCGCCGTTCGCGCACCGTAGGGTGTCGCCGGAGACAGTTGCATCCCGGTGTTGCCGTAGGCTTCGTTGTCGTAACAGAAATAATAAAAATCGAGTCCGCGATTCATAGCGCCAGAGGTGGACGACAGCGCCATGTCGTACGAGGAGCCGTCGCCTCCCAGCACCACGACTTTCAGGTTCTCGCTCTTCGGCAACCGTCCTTTTGCGATCAATACGTCCAACGCATCACGCACACCCTGTGCACCGGCAGGCGCGGAGCCCATCGTGGTATAGAGCCATGAACCCTTGAACGACGTATACGGATAGGCCGCTAACATGGTGAAGCAGCCGGCGGCGTTCACATAGATCACATCGTCGCCGAGCACCTTCGCGGCAAGTCGCAACGACTCCAGCCCTCCACACCCGGCACAGAGCGCAGTACCCGGAAGCACGTGCTCCTCACCTGGAATCTGTTTGATCTTCTTAAACGTCTCTCGTTGCCACATGCTGCAAAACCCTGCTGAGCTTATTGCGTATGGCGTATAGCCGGGGCTCTGTGATTTGCCATCAGCTATAAGCCATTAGCTCTTTGTGTCCCTGCCGCCACCATCTGCAGCTGAGTCATCTCACGATGCTCGGCTTGAGTGTAGAGGAGAACCGGACCGATCCCTTTTCCGCTGACTCCGGCTTTCGCCGTCTGCTCGAAGATCGCGCGAAACTCCCCCACCGACAGATTCTGTCCTCCGAGCCCTCCGATGAAGGAGCAGAGTGCCCGCGGCCGTTCCGCTTCATGATACAGAGACGCGGCAATTTCCTGAAAGAGAATGCCCCCCTGCCCCGGCGCGAGATTCTGATCCAACACGGCCACAGCGCGGCGGCCTCGCAAGGCGCCACGAATCGCATCGGCCGGCCAGGGGCGAATCATCCGGAGCCGCAACAAGCCTACCCGTTTACCCTCTTCCCTGGCTGCATCGACCGCCGCCTTGCCTGCGCTCGCAGAGGCATTCGTGATCACAAGCACATCCTCCGCATCATCCAACCGATACCCCTCGACCAGATCGTAGCGCCGACCGAATAATTGTTCGAAGGACGCGGCGGCCTCCCGATGTACCTCCAAGGCATTGATCGAGGCCAGATGCTGTTGATGCCGGAAATACGCATAGGGCGTTCCGCCGAGCACCGCCACCCCTAACGCATGCGGCGCCGACGCTTTGAATCCGAGATGAGCGGGACGGAACGGCGGCAGAAACTTCTGCACCTGCTCCGGATCCGGGAGACTCACAGGCTCCCGCGTGAATGACAGCGAAAAGCCATCCAGATTCACGATCACCGGTAACATGACCCGCTCATCTTCTGCGATGCGATAGGCCATCAGAATCGAATCGAGCACCTCCTGACAGGTCTCGGCATGGATCTGCAGAAAACCGGAATCACGCGCCGCCAACACATCGTTATGATCCGACTCCAACGTAATGGGCGCAGCCAGCGCCCGGGACACGTTGACCAGCACGAGCGGCGCGCGCCAGCCGGAGACCGAATAGAGCACTTCGAAGGCATACAATAGCCCTTGGCTGGAGGTCGCCGTGAAGACTCGCGCCCCTGTCGCCTCGGCAGCGCCGGCCGCCGTCATCATCGAATGTTCCGAGTCCATGGTCACGAAACGCGCCGCTAGCTCACCGCCCTCACACCATTTAGCCAACGCTTCCACAATCTCCGTTTGCGGCGTGATGGGAAACGCAGGAATGTAATCCACGTCGGCCAGTCTCACTCCCCAGGCTGCCGCCAGGTTGCCGGTCATCATCTGGCTGTCCATGCCACCCTGCCTTCTTGTTCCCGTTCCGCGACGAGGGCATGCGTCGGGCACTCGTGCACACAGATTTGACAACCCTTGCAATGGGCATAATCGACCACCGGCCGGTCATCCTTGTTCATCGAAATCACGCCGTCTGGACAATAGACGAAACAGAGCCAGCACCCGTTGCACTTGTCGGCGACCAGCACCGGGCGGAACGTTCGCCACCCGCCGGTTTCACGCAGCACCGAATTCCCTGTGGCGCTGATCCTGGCCGTACCCCTGCTTGGCGATTCATAGACCGGTGTGTGGAACGTCGTGGCGATATTCGCCGGCTCTGCAACAGACTCACGCTCCATCACCTGCACCGACTCATAACATGTGAGCGCCACGGTCTGATTCCGCTCAATGATCGGCGGGGCCAGCCCGAGATCTCCCAACTCCCGCGCAATGGCCTGCCGAAGCGGCTCCTGTTGCAGCCCGGCCAAGCGAGCGGCGACGGCACCGAGCAACGCGCTGATCGCCTCCCGCTGACCGAAATGCTGCAAGGCGATCTCCGTCACACCCAACGTCGTGATGCGACCAGGCAACTTGCTTTGCGTGCGAATCTGCTCCGCGTACAGCGGCGAATTGATGAACAGGATCGTCTGCTCGGTAATGCCATCCGAAATACGGGCGGCCGGGTCTCCGATCAGCGATGCGTCCGCTACCACCACCAGATCGGGATGGGTGATGCCCCCTCGTTCGCGGATCGGCTCCCGGCCGAATCGCGTGAATGCCGCGACCGGCGCCCCGCGGCGCTCGGCTCCATAGATCGGCGAATCCTGGGCCAGATACCCGCTCAGGAACGCCGCGGTCCCGAGAATCCGGCTCGCCGTCTTGGCGCCTTGCCCCCCGCGCCCGTGAAATCGCACCGCATACATCTCACGCCCGATCCGTCGTTTCTTTCTTGAACGCTTCCTTCCCCGCCGCCAGAGCCGCGGCAATCGTCGCCTCGGTCTCCTTCAGATACCGCTTGGCTTCATCGACGCTGTGGGAGATTTCCTTGCGGACCTCTTTCGCCTTCTCCAAGACCTCTTCCTCCGTCCGACGTGCATAGCCCTTGATCGCCCGACGGGTTTCCTCCCCGGAACCGGGCGCATACAGAATCGCCGCCATCGCACCGAGCATCGCCCCGCTCAAAAACGCGATCGACACGCCCAAGCCCGAACAGCTGTCATGTTGGTCCGCCATGATAATGTCTCCCTCCCCGCCCTGTTGATTACTCCGGCCTCGGACTATCCCTTTGGATAACCCTCTCTTGGGAGAAAGCAGAGGACGTGCCAGACGACAAAACCGGTCTCTCCACAAAGTCACTGGTTTGACGGGAATTTCTCAGATGCAGAGGGGTAGGAGCTCGGTTCAATCAAACCACTGGGGCATTCCAGAACCGGCAACGATAGGGCTCTGTCCCAAAAGTCCACAGGAGGGAGAGCGCCTCGGACACCGGCTTCCCATGAACGCCCCAATCAGTATCACGGTTACCAGCATACTCTGTGCCTTGCCGAATCCATCTTCAGTCATAGTCACCTGCTTGACGCTTAATCCTATTTCTTCGCTTGCACGGTTAACCGCGCACCTGACTCTCTCTTTGTTCTTTTCGCCAGCGCCATATCACATAAACGGGGGGAATCACGAACAGCGTCAGGATCATGGCGGAAAAGACGCCGCCGACCTGTGGCGCGGCGATACGTTTCATCACGTCGGCGCCGGTGCCGGTGGCCCACATCACGGGGAATAACCCCACGACATCGACAAGCCCGATCATGGCCATGGGTCGGATGCGTTCCACTGCCCCGCGATGGACGGTCTCGATGACATCCTGGAGTGTCGTGAGACCACCGGCCGCTTTGCGTCGTGCGCAGGCCTCATCCAGATAGGCCAACATCACCGCGCTGGTCTCCGCGGCCGTGCCCACGACCGTAATGAGCCCGACCCAGACTGCAATACTCATGTTGTAACCCAGGATCGACAGGTACCAGACCGCCCCTACCAGCGAGAGCGGCACCCCCACCATTACCATGAGCGTCTTGGCGACTGACTGAAAGGCGAAGTAGAAGGTGACGAAGATAATGATGAGGGTGAGCGGGACAACGAGCTTCAACCGCTCTTTGACCCGCTCCATGAACTCATATTGCCCGGACCAGACGATCGTATAGCCTGAGGGTAGTTCCACCTTCTCACGCACCACCCGCTTGAGGTCCTCCACATAGCCGCCGACATCCCGCCCGGTCATGTCCAGAAAGACGTACCCCGCAAGCATTCCGTTCTCGTCTCGGATCATCGGCGGGCCATTCACAAATCGAAGGGTCGTGAGCTGCGCAAGGGGCACCTGCACTCCGGTCGGTGTATCCACGAGCACCCGTTGCAGCTTTTGGGGGTCGTCCCGGAGGTCCCGCAGATACCGCACGTTGATCGGATAGCGCTCACGGCCTTCGATCGTCGTCGTAATATTTTCCCCGCCGATCGCGGATTCAATGACCTTGCCGACATCCATGAGCGTGAGCCCGTAGCGCGCGATCTCGTCGCGATTAATGTCGAAGTCCAAGAAGTAGCCGCTCGATACCCGTTCGGCATAAACGCTCCGCGTGCCCGGCACTCCTTTCAAGACCATCTCCAAATGCTCGCCGATCGTCTCGATCTGCTTCAGATCGGGGCCGAAGATCTTGATGCCGACAGGGGTCCGAATGCCGGTGGTCAGCATGTCAAGACGATTCTTGATCGGCATGGTCCAGGCATTGGTTACGCCTGGAAACTGCAGCGCCCGATCCATTTCATCGACCAGTCCTTCGTAACTCAGTCCGGGCCGCCACCGGCCGGTGGGCTTCAGCGACACCACGACTTCCATCATGCTGAAGGGGGCGGGATCGGTGGAGGTCTCTGCCCGCCCTGCTTTCCCGAAGACCTGTTCAACTTCGGGAAAGGATCGCAGCTTTCGGTCCATCATCTGGAGAAGCCGACCAGCCTCTGTCACCGACAAGCCTGGGAGCGTCGTCGGCATATACAGGATCGTGCCCTCATAGAGAGGCGGCATGAACTCAGAGCCCATGCGCTGATAGCCCGGCACGATGCTCAGCAGAAGGCCAATAGCCAGGACCACCACCGTGCCTCGATGTTCCAGGGCCCAGCGCAGCAGAGGCGCATAGAGGCCTTGGAGACTCCGACTCACTGGGTGCCGTTGCTCAGGGAAAATCCGCCCCCGAATGAAGGTGGGCAAGCAAGCAGGGACCAGCGTGATGGCCAACACGGCGCACATGGCGATGGCGAGATTGTTGGTCCAGGCGAGCGGCTTGAACATCCTCCCTTCCTGACCTTCGAGCGCAAAGATCGGGATAAAGGAAATGGCGATGACGAGGACCGAGGCAAAAATCGGCGGGCCGACTTCCTTGGCCGAATCAATCAATACTTGAAGACGGTCGCCTTTGCATCCGTTGCGCTCCCACTCCTCCAAGCGCTTGTGGGCGTTGTCCACCATCACGATCGCCGCATCGACCATATCGCCGATAGCCACGATGATGCCGCCCAACGACATGATATTGATCCCGATCTCCATGAGGTACATGGGGATGAAGGCGATCAGCACGGCTATCGGCAGGGTGAGGATAGGCACGACAGCAGATCGGACGTGCAGCAGAAAGGCGATGATCAGGATGCCCGTCACGACGAGTTCTTCCAGCAGACTCTCGTTGGCCGTGGCGATCGATTCGCGAATCAGGTCGCTCCGATCATAGGTACTGACCACCTTGACACCTTTTGGCATGGACGGCTCCAGCTCCTTGAGCTTCGCCTTCACGCGCTCGATCACGGTCAACGCGTTCTCGCCAAACCGCATGACCACAATTCCTCCGGCGACCTCTCCTTGGCCGTCCAACTCTATCAATCCTCGGCGCATGTCCGGGCCGAGACGGACCGTTGCAACATCGCGCAAGAGCACCGGCGTCCCGTTGTCATTCAGACCGACCGCAATCTTCTCGATATCCTCAGTCTTCTTGATGTACCCTCGCCCGCGGACCATATACTCGATGCCGGAAAACTCCACGACGCGCCCGCCTACGTCGTTGTTGCTCTGTCGAATCGTTTCTATAATGGCGGGCAGGGAGAGACGATAGGCCAGTACCTTGGTTGGATCTAGATTCACCTGGTATTGACGGACGAAGCCGCCGATGCTCGCCACCTCTGCCACCCCCTCGACCGCTCGCAGCCAATACCGCAGATACCAGTCTTGAAAGCTGCGCAATGAAGCCAGATCCTGCTGACCCGATTCATCCACCAAGGCATATTGAAACACCCACCCCACGCCGGTGGCGTCCGGCCCGAGCTGTGGCATGACGCCATCCGGCATGCGCCCGGACAGCTGATTCAATCGCTCCAGCACGCGTGAGCGGGCCCAGTAGATGTCCGTCCCGTCTTTGAAGAGAATGTAGACGTAGGAATAGCCGAAGTCGGAGGAACCACGAACGACGGTCACGTTTGGCGCGGAGAGCAAGGCGGTGACGATCGGATAGGTGATCTGGTCTTCGACCAGATCAGGAGACCGTCCCGGCCAGGTGGTGTAGACGATCACCTGTGTGTCGGAAATATCCGGCAGGGCATCGATGGGTGTCTGCCGCATTGCCCAGAACCCGACTGCCGAAAACGAAAAGACCAGTAAAAAGACAATGAAGCGGTTTCTCGCGCTCAATTCGATGATCTGTTCAACCATGGGTGTTTAATCCTTCATCTTCATGCCGGGCATGCCACCCATGCCTTCGACCACTGACTTGAGCCGGCTTTCGCTATCGATCAAGAAGTTGGCCGAGGTCACAATGTGCTCGCCCTCTTTCAGCCCATCCAGCACCTCAGACCACTCCCCAGTCTTCACGCCGGTCTTGATGAGACGCGGTTCGAGCCGCCCCTCCCCGAGGTGGAGAAATACGACCTGCTTCTCGCCGGATTCGATGATCGCTTCTTGTGGAATCGCGAGCCTGATGCCAAGTTCAACCCGAAGTTCGACGTTCGCATACATGTCCGGCTTGAGCTTCTCATCGCGGTTGTCGAGTTCGAAGCGAACTTTGGCCGTGCGTGTTTTGGGATCGAGTGTCGGATAGATGAATCCCACATGTCCGGTCAGGACCGTCCCCGGATCGTAGGAGAGCGTCACGGCGGCCTGCTGCCCGATCTTCACAAAGGACAGCTCGTATTCGTAGATGTCCGCCAAGACCCAGAGGCGGGAGAGATCCGCAATGGTATAGAGTTCTTCGCCGGGGTCCACATGGGCACCGGCCAGCGCTTCTTTTCTGATGACCGTCCCGGTGATGGGCGAATGGATCGGGAGCGCTTTCATGACTTTGCCGGTATGTTCGAGCTCTCGAAGATGGTCTTCCGTGATATCCCACAATTGGAAGCGACGCTTGGTCGCCTCGAGCAGATCCCGGGAGCCGCGCGCGACCTCGGGAAACTCGCTGGCCCCTAATTGTTTCTGCCCCTGCAACGCGAGGAGGTATTCCTCCTGACTCGCGACCAGGTCGGGGCTGTAGATCGTAAAGAGCTGTTGTCCTCTCTTCACATGATCGCCGAGCGCGCTCACAAACAGTTCTTCGATCCAGCCGTGAAACTTGATGGTGACTCTCGCCAGCTTTCGTTCGTCGACTGCGACCCGCCCGACGGTCCGAATCAGTTTCTCCAGCGGACGTCTGGCCACTGGTTGGTACTTCACTCCGATCATCTGTAGACGATCGACCGGGATCGTAACGATGCCCGGCAACTCAGGGGTGAGCGCCGAAGATTCAGGTCTGGGGTTCGGCCTCGGCTCCTCAGTCCTCGGCCTGGACTGGGATACCATCCCCGGCATGTCCGGCATTGCGTCTTGTCTCGAATCCGCGGGCGGGAGCAACACCGGACGCCACCACAGCCAGGCGAGTCCCGCTATGACGAGAACGAGCAGCACGCCCGATCCAATGAGGCTGCGGCGAGTCATGATCCCGGCTTCCTTTCCGATAGCCCGCCATTCAACGGTCCGCCGGTCACGGCCTCAAGTCGTGCGAGCGCTTTCTCGTGGTTCACCATCTCCCCATGCAGTTCGAGCTGGCTGTCCTGAAGAGTCAATAGACTATTGAGCAGCGTCAGAAAGTCCACCTTTCCCACCCCGTAGCCGGCTTGCGCCGCCTGAAGCGCCAAGGTGGCCTGGGGAATGATGGCATCGCGCAGAATGGTGATCAGCCGCTCAGCCCGCTGCGCCTGCACAAAGCCGTCCTTGACTTGGAACAACAGGTCCTGCCGCGTCGCGGCAAAGTTTTCTCGCGCTCCCTCAAGACCGGCCAGGGCCTCCCGCACCCCTTGCTTCTGTTTGGTCTCATAGAAGAGTGGAATCTTGATCCCCACGATCACTTGGTATCCGTTATCGTTGATCTTGTCGTTCCGAAGGCCGAGCGCGGTGATATCGAAATCCGGGTAGTACTGCCGTTTGGCGAGCGAGACAGATCGCTCGGAGCGATCGATGCCCTTCGCCGTCGCCAGCAGCGCGGGCGAGAATGCATCGGCGCGCCGACTGAGTTCCTGCAAGAGAATCGTCAGGATGGTGGTGTGCACTTCTTCCGGTGTCCCCAGCGGTCCAGCGGGCGGACGATTGAGGATGCGATTGATCGCCGCATGCAGGCTTTCCTTCTGTTGATCGAGCACTGCCAGCCGGTCGAGGACTCGCGAAATCTCCACTTGAGCCCGAAACACATCCTGCTGTGCGGCCTGTCCGACGCTGTAGCGTGCCTTCGCTGTCTTTTCAAAGTGCATTAAGAGCGCTTTGTTTTTCTCGACGATCTCGATGCTCTTATGCACAAAGTGCAGATTGAAATAGGCTTCCTTCAAGGTCGCGATCAGCCTGAGGCGGGTGGCATGAAACTCCTGCTCCAGTCGCTCAGCCTCACGCTGAGCCACCTCGCCTTTCAGACTGAGCTTGCCGGGAAATGGAATCTCCTGTCCAAACCCATACATCACCCCTTCCACAACAGGAGGGACCATCGGCATGCGTTGATAGCCGACCTGCAATGTTGGGTCAGGTAGAGTTTGGACCTGCGGCACGACGGCCTTAGCCGCTTCCCAGCGTTGACGGGCCGCTTTGATCTCAGGATTGACGGCTTCAAGTTCTCCAATTAAGTCCGAAAGGTTGATACGAAGCTCACCATGCGAGGGATGAGCAGTCCCCTCAGGGGTGGCCACCCCACGATCTTCCTCTCCACGAACGGACCAGGGCGAGAGCCCCACGATGAAAAAAAAGAATAGGGGAACGGACCAAGATCGATTGCGGGCAATAAGTGGTGTCACGGCAGCACCTCCAGAGTGCAGTGAAGAACGGACAAATCATCGCCGCTCAGGTTAAGCAGCTGAACAGCGAGCGAAAGAACTGGAGGTGTGGGATCAGATTCGAAGGACCGAGGAAGAATCTATGGAGAGAGGGACAATAGAAAACGCTCTGCTCCAGGAACACAGAGTCGGGACTGAGTGAGTTGTGAGATCTGCGGAAAGATCCAACAGAATCGGCGCATGATCAACATCCGCGACCGCACTATTCTTTCCCTGACGTTCGGGTGACGAGGTTGCCGACGGCGGGCACATAGTGGTTCCGTCCATCGGGCAGGTCATCACGTCTTCCACGAGTGACGCCGCCTCTTCCGCGAGGGAGATGTCAGGCAAGACGCACATCGTTCCGATCACCTGACAGAAGGCAAACAAAACCCCCACCGCGAGGGACGGAATATTCATTCGTAGAATCATTGGACTCAGGACACTCCTCAGAGACCTGCCGAGATCAATTCCGTACACATAATCTCTCTCACCTGTAGGGAGCACGCCAAACCTCACTCTCTCCCCAGCCGTTATGAAGCATCAGCGATGCCAGAAAGAACCGGAGCCGGATCTTCTACAAACTACATGTGATGCCATCGATTTATATGAATCTGCAGACAAGGCCCTGACCTTCTCCGCTGGTTCGATTTGAGGCATTTGGGGGCACCATCCCCTATTACAGCCGTGGCGAAACGCGCCATCCTCCTCTGACTTCGCAGGTCTGTATTTCTCACGCCAGCCGTGCAGGCCGGAAGCGCAGGCTGTTCATCACGACACTGACGGAGCTGAAGACGCGGCCTGACGCGGGCGAGCGATGGTGTCGACCTGGTCGGGGCCTTCATTGAAAGCTCAGCATTTCTATTCGGCAGTCCGTCCCGCGTTCATGCCGCCCTCCCGGCCGGCTGGGCCTCATACCCCACCTCGTTCACCGCCCGGACGATGTCCGCCGGCGTGATCTCCCGCTGGTCGTAAGCGACGAGGGCTTCGCAGACCTTCACGGTTTTCACCTGCACCCCGTCAAGTTGGGTCAACGCTTTCGTGACCTGTCCGACACAATGCCCGCAGCTCATCCCGGTGATCTTCAAGGTCAATGCTTCCATGATCCGCCTCCTTGGCTTGGGGACGGTCATCGATCGAGCCCCATGCTTGATCAAGCCGATCCGTCATCTCCCTAGCCCGGACTATTCATGAATAGTCCGGGCTAGACGGAGAAGGAGGCGAATTATTACAGTGCGAGTTTTGTGAATGAGGAAAACTGAATGGGGAATGGGGAATACACGAGAGACGAATCACGAACGATGGTGTGACGCCAGCCTCGTTCATTCTTTTACCGCCTGTTCGGGTTCTTCCTTTGGCAGAACCTTGGCTTTCTCCTCGGACTGATCCATGTAATCCTGCCCCTGCCCGCCCTGAGGTCCCATGTGACCCATCGGGCCGCGTCCGCGCATCCCTCGCATCCCCCTTCGCGAATGCAGGCTGAACGTCCGCTCATACTGGATGATCGACCAGATCTCTTCGTCCGTCAGCTGGCCCGCAAATCCGACCATGCTGGTACCGGGCGACCCGTGCTTGATCACCCAGAAAATTTCGCCTTCGGTCCGATGCCGCCAAAATCCGGGGTGCTGAAAATTACGGGGGGATGGATTCAATTGTGCTGCCACCGGCCCATCACCCGCCCCCTCCGATCCATGACAGTTGCCGCACGTCCCTTTCCCGTGATACAGGCCCTTGCCCTTTTCAACAATATCGGGCGAATCAGGCAATGGACTCTTTAGCGCACGCGCCTCCTCGAGGTGCTCGATCGGTACGCGGGACGGCTGCATGTGTTGGGCGACTGCAGGGACAACTGTCCCCACGGCCGCCGCCATGATCGCCAATGTGATACGCAGCAGCCTCTGCATCAGAAATCCAATTCCACCATCTTGCGGTGGAACCGAGTGATGACGTTGGGATCCGGTGTCAGGCGGATCTGCGCCTCATCCTTCCCCTTGTACGCCAGGAGATTGAGCACGTGGCGCAAACTTTCCAGTCGCGCGGCCTGCTTGTCGTTCGCTTTGACGATGATCCAGGGGCTGAAGGTCGTATGGGTCTTGCTGAACATTTCTTCTTTGTATCGCGTGTACGAATCCCACAGTTCCTGCGCCTTTTCATCGACGGGGCTGAGCTTCCACTGTTTGAGGGGATTCTGCCGGCGCGTTTCGAATCGATTGGCCTGCTCTTGTTTGGAAATCGAAAACCAGAACTTGATGATCGTCACGCCGTCCTCGTAGAGCATGTGCTCGAACTCCGTGACCTGCTGCAAGAATCGCTGATGCTCCTTCTTGCTGCAAAACCCCATCACCGGCTCGACGACCGCGCGGTTGTACCAACTGCGATCGAAAAAGACGATCTCACCCTTGTTGGGCAGTTGCCGGATATAGCGCTGGAAATACCACTGGCCCCGCTCATCGTCTGTCGGCTTCGGTAACGCCACCACCCGCATGGCGCGCGGATTCAAATGCTCGGTAAACCGGCGGATCGTGCCGCCCTTCCCGGCCGCATCCCGTCCTTCAACAAGAATCGCAATACGCTGCCCATCGGCCTGTACCCAGCGTTGAAGGCGGACCAGCTCGACCTGCAACTGCTGCAATTCCTGTTCGTACAGCAGCGTCTTGCGCACGTCTTCCAGATCGATGCTCTTGCTCTTGATCAACTGCAGCAACCCGCGCCGCGTGTTGACGCGCCGAAGATCATCCTCAGTGAGGGTGCGACCCGCTTCACCGATCAATCCGGCCGTCACGCCCCCGGTGGCTTGAGCAGGAGCTTGGTACCCGTCTCCTTCCCTCGGCACAGCCGTCGGAATGATCTCCAGATCATCAGTCTCACGTCGCCCGTTGCTCTGTGCGACCGAGCCCGTCCCTGCTGCGCCTGCGCGATCTGTCCGGCTTTTCACTTTTCCAACCGGTTGTCCGTCGGCTGCCATGCGAATACCCGTCCCCTTCCCGCTGAATTAGAACGCCACGTTCCGGTCGCGCTCGGCCACGGCCTTGATGTAGTCCGGCATACCTTTGATCACGGCGCCTGCCACGAGATCCACTTGACCGATTTGCCGTGCCACCGCACAGGCCCCGCAGACCCAAATGGGAATATTCGCTGCCTGCACCGAGGCTAACAACTCTTTCAGCGGCGTCAGGTTGACTCCGACGACATGATCTGCCGAGCCCTTCCGCGCTGAAGTCACCGCCTCGTTCCATAGCCACAACACCACGTCGTGGTCCTGCTCCTTGGCGGTCTTGGCCGCCATGAAGGGAAGAGTCGCCATTGTCGGATCGTCTGTGCCCCGACTGCCGGAAATGATACACGTCGCCACTAGCAACCTCCTTCGCTTGCCATTCGTCGTTCGTATTTCGTCGTTCGTCCGGAACGTTTCACGAGATACGTTTCACGCTTCACGTTCTTACTTCGCCAAACCTCTGATATAGGCGATCAACTGCCACACCTGGTCATCCGGCAATCCGGCGAACGACATCATGCCGGTTCCCGGTGAGCCGTTCTTGATGATCCAGAACAGTTGCCCGTCCGGAAGATCTTTCATCATCGAGCCGCAAGTAAAGTTTCGGGGCGGTGGAATCAGCGCCGCACCCATGAAACCCTGCCCGTTGCCCTTGTCTCCATGGCACATCGCACAAGCCACCGGCTGGGCCGTTTGGAGAAACAGCGTTTTGCCCGCCTGAACGGTCGCGTCCGAATGCGGCAACGGATTGGTTTTGGACAGGAACTCGGCCGTCGCCTTCGCCGTTTTCCTCGGTTGCGGGCACACACCGCTCGGGCCCGCACCGCTTCCCGCCGCCTGCGCCACTTCGGCTCCGCCTTTGAACGTGGCTCGCAAATAGGCCATAACATCCGCGACACCCTGCTGCCCGATCGTCAGGCCCCAGTAAGGCATACTTGGCGATTTTCCCATCGCCGCTCCACCGTGATTGATGACATTATAAAGATAGTCGGTCGGCACCTTGTCGAACGGAATGTTCGCATGGATCGCCGGCTTCGGCTCCAGGCCGGATGCCGCGGGCCCGTCACCTTTTCCGGTCGCTCCGTGGCATTGCGAGCAATATTCTTTGTAGATCACCTTCCCGCGATCGACGCTCACCATCCCGAACTCCGGCGCCGTCCAGGGCTCGTAATATTTGAAGTCCTTCACCCCCTGCACCATGAGGAACCCGATCACCGCGCGAAGCTGCGGCTCCGTCGCATCGGCCAGGAACTCCCCGTTATGGACCGTGAAATCTTGCGGGTTCTGGCCGAAACGGAAGAGCCAATCCTTGTCGTACCGTTGACCGGCCGCGACGAGCGACGCGCTCTGCGGCCCGCCGATCAGCTTGCCGTTCTCCTCGATCAGGTGACAGCCGAGACAGGCGTGGGCCTTATAGGCCATGCCGCCAAACGTCGCGTCGAACTTACTGACCTTCGAGAGATCGAAGGCACCGACTTTTACCCGCGGGTCCTTGTTGTACTGCTCGAAATATTCGGCGATGGCCACAGCTTCGTCATCCGCGACGACCGGATGCCGCATCGGCCCCTCAGACAAATCCCATCGATACCCTTTGGGATAGAGCGGTGCTTCTTTCCCTGTGAGATACCGAAGCAACCATGATCGCTGATACTTGCTCCCGGCCCAAATCAAATCAGGTGCCTTCAAGTTGAAACGCGAATCCGCGTTCCCTTCCAAGCGGTGGCATCCGGCGCAATTGTTCTGGATCAACGCTTTGGCTCGACTCTGGTCGCTTCCCAACAGCAGGCGCGGGAACGACACCAGCCCGAGTACGAATACCAACGCGCATCCGATCATCACCGTTCGTCTTCCACCCATGAGGCACCCCTTCCTTTCACTCCCTGCGATTTGCCCGTCAGCGTGTCTCAAGCCAGGCATGAATGTCTGCGATCTCCTGATGACTCAGCACTGAGCCCCAGGCCGGCATCGGGCCACGACCATGAAGCACCGTTTCCCAGAACGCCCCTTCATTCTTCAAGATCGTATTGCGCGCCAGTTTCGGTCCCGCCCCGCCGACGGCGCCTTCGCCATGGCAGGCCTGGCAATTGTGCGCAAACAGTCCCGCCCCTCTGGCCGCCACGCCGGTCACCGGGCCCTCAAGCCCAGGACGCGGGCCTGCCGCAGGCGCGATCATGGCCAACTCTTCTTCAATCGACGGCAGATGGTCCGGCGCACCGGGATGATACCGCGCCGTCACGAATTGCAAGACCACCGCTGTCTCTTCCCTGGACAAATCCGCTCCCCAATGCATCATCTTCTCAACCGTCACTGTCCATCGGTCGGCCGGCAACCGTTGCTGGACGATCAGGTCGGTCGTATGGCAGACGGCGCAACGGGCATGAATCAATGTTAGAGCTTGACGAGCCTGGGCCGGTTGAATCGTTCCACGGTCATCTTCCTGAGCAGCCGTGATCGCGACCCAGCCAAGCAGGGTACAGAGCCATGCAGCGAGCAGGAAACCGGAGGTCTTTTTCGCCGTTCTCTGGATCATGCCGCGACCGTCACGGCCAGGCGATCCCACCCATTCCAGAGAAACCCGCCCGGATTCCACGGGCTCATCGCCGGTTGTTGCTCCCCCTGCGCATCGCTGGCGCGGCAGAGAATGGCGGTGGGCCCCGGCGTACGTGCGTTCCACACGAACTGCCACTGCCGCCAGGCATAGGGTTGCCCGTCTCCCAATAACCGGGCCTGTTCCCAGGTCTTTCCGTCGTCGCAGGACACTTCGACCTTCAGAACCGGCGCCTCGCCGGCCCAGGCGACACCTTGAATCGTGACCGGCCCGATCCGTACCGTGTCTCCCTCGGCCGGAGCGGCGATGAGCGACTTGACGGGCATCTGCTCGACCGGAACCATCGCGCTTTCCGGCAACCCGGAAGACAGGCGAACGGCCGTCTCCGGAATGCGATAGGCCTGCTGCATGTAGTAACCTGGCGTCTCGTCGGCCCGCACCGTGATCTCGGTCAACCACTTCATGCAGGATTCGGCCATCCAACCGGGGGTAATGACCCGCAGCGGCGCGCCATGCAGCAAAGGCAGGGGACGACCGTTCATTTCATAGGCCAGGAGCGTGTCAGGATGAAGCGCCTTCGCGAGGGGGATACTTCGCGTGAACAGCGGCACCGTGGCCAGCACCGGTCGATCCGCCCCTTGCAACTGCACATGCAGTCCCTGAAGTTTCACCCCGGCTCGCTGCAACACATCCCGCAGACGCACCCCGGTCCATTGCGCGTTGCCGACCGCTCCGCGTTCCCACTGCACACCGGGCACTTTGGGACGATGGTGCGCGCGTCCGTTTCCGCTGCATTGCAGGACGGCGGTCAGGGTGACGGCCTCGAGCTGTTGTAAGTCTTTGAGGTTGAGCGTCAGCTCCTCTTTGACCAGCCCTTTGACCGCCAGTCGCCACGTCTCGGAGCGCACCGCGTCGGCGGCAGGTGGACCGAAATGGCTCCGTACGAAGAACCGCTCATTCGAGGTCAAACGGGAGAGAAATTCGCGAACGGGTGTTTCTGCGTCGAACGGACGGGACACTCGCACCGTCAGGGGCCCGCTCGATTGGGCGGCCTCTCCCTCGATCGGATTCGCGCTCACCGTCACTCCGCGTCCCTTTAGAACCAGCGCGGCACCCACACCCTGCAACAACGTCTTGGCCAGAGCACGCCGAGCAACCTTCATGATCCTCCTTCCGATTGCTCAGAGACCTCCCCGGGATGGCTATGCGGATTCAGCTCGATCGCGATAGCGGCAGGCACGACGATCGATTGATGCACCGTACACCCATGCGCCACCTTCAGTAGCCGTTCTCTCAGCTCGGGTGTCACTCGATGGGGAAGGCGAATCGCGAGTTGGATCTGCCCGACTCGATGCGGCGCTTCGGCTATCGTCCACTCCGCTTCTACCTTCAGTCCTTCGCGTGAGATATCGTGTCGCGCGCAGAACTGGCCGACAAAGTACCCCACGCAGCTCGCCACCGAACCGACGAACAATTCCACGGGCGACATGCCGGAATCCGCGCCGCCGTCGTCCGCCGGCTGATCCGTGACCACGCGATGCCGATCGCTGAGGATGTCGTAGCGCGTTCCTCCCTGATACGCCACGCTGAGTTTCATCTCGTCCTCCTCCGCTCGCATCTCGTACTTCGCATCTCGTTGTTCATTCCCAGGAGGGATGTGTCATGAGATACGCCTCACGAGACGCGTTGCACGCGTTCAATAGGGTGCATCCGCCGGTTTCTCTCCCTTCGGCCAGTCATTGCCCTTGTCGTGAAAATCCGGGCGTGGTTGGGAGTTGATATACGCCGCCACGTCATAGGCATCCTGATCCGACAGGGCCCATCCTCTGGTGCGAGGCATGTTCGATTTGATGAAAGAAGCGGCCACCGGAATACGCGCCATCTCCGCGCCGATGTTGTAAGACTGAGGCCCCCACACAGGGGGAGCTGCCATCGTGCCCTGCCCGTCCCCTCCGTGGCAAAACGCGCAACGGGACGTGAAGACCTTGGCACCGTTCACCACATCCGGCGGCTTGGGCGCTTGAATCCGTGGAATGCCGCGCCAGGCCATCCGGCTTCCTGCCGGAACATCCTTCGACAGCCATCCGATGTAGGCCACGATCGCCTGAAGCTTATGACTGTCTTGCGGGATCGGCTTACCGTTCAGGCTGCGCTCGAAACATTCATTGATACGGTCGGCCAGCGTCACGACGCGGCCGGTCCGCGCACGATATTCCGGATAGGCCCGCGAGAGCCCGACATAGGAGGCCGAATTGGGATCGAGCCCTGCGTCCAAATGACAATTGGCGCAGGTGAGCCGGTTTCCTACGTAGGGGGCGGCAAATTCCTGCGTATGGACGATCAACTGGTAACCCAACCGGATCTGCTCCCCGCGCTGCCCGCCGGAGATGGAATCGGGGGAGGGATGACTGAAGAGGGCATCGAGCCGTTCAGGCTCGGCTTGATTCACGGCAGGTTGTCCGCCGCTGCGCGATTCCTGAGAACCGACGCAACCTCCGGCGAACACGCCGAGTGCTATGGCACAGAGAAAAATGTGTCGCATACTTAGATGATCACGCAAACTGCATACCACGTCGACACGAGCTCGACTAAGAGAATTAGCTTTTGGCATGCCCTATGGGGAATGCGTGCCTGCATACGTGGCGACAAAAGCCACAGTCCCCCTTTGCCGCCTGCGGCATCGTGCTACAGCGAACTCGTACGCCTGACCGTCTTGAATGTGATGATTAGGGACAGGTTTGGGGAAAAGGATTCGGGGAAATAGTCAGTCGCTCGGACCCACTGTTGGATCACGGTTTGAGCGAGCGAATGTAGGCGATCACATCGGCTAACTTCTCCTCATTGAAGGCTATCGCATACCCGGTCATGGCCGTGCCGGGCCGCCCCTCCTGTATCACCTTGCGCAACTGCGCATCGGTCTTCTCCTGCGTCGCCTTGGCCGTGAGATTGGGCGGGGGCGGCGCAAGATAGGCCGCCATGTCGCTGTCGCCTTTTCCAGTCGGCCCATGACAGTTCTGGCAACTCTCGCGATACAGCTTCTGACCGGCCTCGGGATTCCCCTTTCCGGAGACGGCCAGACTGATCGGAATCACTCCCAGCGCAAACAGCATTGTGAGGCTCAGATTGACTATTGTTCGCATAACGATTCTCCCCAAAGAGGTTTCCAGGAACAGACGCATCTGCTCGCGTCTTACGTCGCCCGCTTCAAACTCAACATGTAGCTGGTCAAGTCATTGAGCTGTTGATCGGTGAGCGGGAACTTCGGCATGAACGATCCCGGCGATACGGATTGCGGATCGCGGAAATGCTTGAGATGCCAGGCCCGGTCCGGCCTCGTGTCCCCGATCGTGGACAGGTCGGGGGCGACGGCGCCTCCTTCACCATGGATGCGATGGCACCCGGCGCAACCGAGCTGCGCATACATCGCTCTCCCCTGGGCGACGGCCGGATCGGTTCTCGGCACGGCGTACAGATTCTTGAGCGAGATGCCTAAGAGGCCGAAGACGACGAACAGGAACAACAGGCCGCTGCCCAGCGCCACCGGCCTCCGTATGGGGTTTCGAACCGGGTTGCGATCGATGAACGGCCAGCACAACATGATCAGAATCACACAAAGAGGCAGGACCCAAGTCGCAAGCGGCTCAAGCGGTCCGTGCACGTACTTGAGCAGCTCGTAATAGAAGAGAAAGTACCATTCGGGCACCGGCACGAAGCTCGTATCGGACGGGTTGGCCTTATCCGTCAGGGGCAGGGGAATGCTGAACGCCAGCGTGGCGACCACGAGAAACACCGCGGCGATCACTACCGCATCCATGTAGACCTGCCGGGGAGCGAAGGTCTCGCTGCCCAGCGACGCCCGATCGTCGGTCCAGGGCCCGGCCGGCCCCACCCGCCGCAACACGAAAAGATGCAGGGCGATTCCGCCGATCAGAATCGCCGGCAGGAATAACACATGAATCGCAAAAAACCGCGAGAGCGTCAATGCACCCAGGATTTCCCCTCCTCGCAAGACCCGGGAGAGGAAATCACCGACGAGCGGAACCGTGCCCACCATGTTGATGCCGATCTGCGTCGCCCAATAGGCAGTTTGATCCCAGGGCAGCAGGTAGCCGGTAAACGCAAAGGTCATCACGACGAGGAACAGCACCACCCCGACCATCCACATCGCTTCACGCGGCTTTTTGTAGGCACCATAGAGAAACGTCTGCAGCATATGGAGGCCGATCGCCACGACCATCGACGACGCGCCCCAATGGTGGAGCCCGCGCACGAACCATCCGAATGTGACCTCGGTTTCAATGAATCGGACGCTGTCGTAGGCGTGGTCCGGCGTGGGAGCATAATAAAGCGCGAGGAACATGCCGGTGGCGGCCTGAAGTACGAACAAGAACAACGTGACGGAGCCGAAGACGTAAATCCAACTGGCTCCGCCCGGAATGGGTTCGTCAAGCAACGTACGCTGAACCGGCTTCAGATTCAGGCGACTGTCGAGCCAGTCGTACAGGCGAGTAGGCATATTCCTCGTGGAAAGCGGGTTACAACTCCACACTCTGTGGAAGGCCGGATTTGAAGTCCTGATACATGACGAGGAGCCGGCCTCCCTCCACTTTCGACGGCAGTACATCCAGCGGACGCGGCGCGGGTCCGCCCAGCACCTGACCGTTGATGTCATAGGCGCTCCCGTGACAGGGACATAAGAACTTCTTTTCCGTGTCGTCCCACCGATACCCGCATCCCAGATGCGTGCAGATCGGCGAGAAGACCTTCACCTCGCCTTGCGCCTGCTTCACCGCCCATACCGCCTTCTGGGACTTCGCTTCCAGCCAGCCATCGCGGACGGTGGTCACATGATCCAATTGGGTAGGGCGCCCCGCGGGCAAGGTATCCACCGGGCCGACATCGACCCATTCACGTTTGCGTCGCATGAAGGCCGGTGACACCAGCGAGCCGAGCAGTGGCACAGCCAACCCTGCCCCGACCACAGCGGCCGCGGCAACAGTCACCCAGTGAAAAAATGTACGCCGCGACCCGACCGGGGTCGACAGCCCTGCCCTTTCACTGCCCTGTGTGTCGTCGGAATGACTCACGTTCGCAATCCATCGTGTAGGGTGATTCCGGACAGGAGGGGAGACGGCAGCATATTCACTCCCGCCCCCTCCGCCATTCGCAATTTGATTCAGACCGTCTGGTTCTCAATATCCAGCCCCAGACCGATCCAGGCCCGCAGCAAATCGTGTCGGGTCAATGTGTATCTGATCGTGCCGTCCTTCTCGACGGGCAGATTGAGCAAGCGCTTCTCTTCCATCATTCGAACCGCATCGTCGATCGATGTCTCCGCCGTCACGGTAATCCGATCCTTGACCATGACCTGTTCTGCCGTCAGCTGATTGAGATCCTGGTTCGACCTCAGGGCTTTCAATAGATCGAATTCACTGATGAACCCGATGTACTGTCCCGCGTCATCGACCACCGGCGCCCCGGGTGTATGAGTCGTCAGCAACTCCACCGCAATCGCCAATGCGCTTTGGTTCCGGTGAATGCGCAATTGGTTCGTCCCTACAATCTGTCCGACCGTCTTAAATCCGCCTACCGGCACACCCGGTCTTGCCATCGTCGTCATCCTGTCCTCCTTCGCGCTATTCCAGTGACGGAATTGCCACCGGCACTATCCACACCGTCTATGATCGACAGTGCGCACACGCCACTTCACAGAGAAACCTGTTGGGTCAGGATTTTTTACCTGCCTCGATCGGGCAAGTATTGATCCCCAGCAGAGTCCATACCGGACAAAACCCGATGGCGCCGGTGACCAACGCAATCGCTCCCATTGCCAGCGCAATCCCCATCCCCACCGGCGGAAGCCCGGCGAAAGCACCGATTCCGATCAACAAGACCCCGAGGACAATCCGGACCGGCCGCTCGATTCCACCGACATTGCATGCCATCACAGCACCTCCTTCGTTGCGATCACGCTCTCAACTGCCAGCTTTCGGCCATCAGCATTCGGATTCAAAGACTGTCGGCTAATCGCTATCTTAATGGGTATGAGTCATCATCCAGAAGATGGATTCAGCTTTTGCAGGTTTCGCTCTCGACGATTTTTCAGCGACACCTTCCGCAGCCAGCTGACGGCTGATCGCTGACGGCTACTTCGTTGTCGCAAACCGATACATGTCATGGCAGGTGGTGCAGCGCGCCGTCATGCTCGACAGACGATTGAGAATTTGCACGGAGGATTCCCCTTGCGCAATACCGTCCGCCAGATGATCCATATCCTTGTGGATCGACATGCCCATTTGCTTAAAAGCCAGGGGCAGTTTCAGCATGACAGCGGGATTGACGTCTGCCGCCATCGCCATGCCTGCCGAGCGAGCTGCGGCTTCTGCGGCCTTGAGGTTTTGGTCCTGGCTCCCTAATACCGTCACCACTCCATGTACCGACTTGAGCAATTGCCGCATCTCCGCCAGGATCAGATCCCGCTCCGCCGGCGCCAGGAGGACTTCCGTGCGCCCGTCGGCCCCCGGCCTGGTGTGCCCCTGCACGAACAACGCCACAATCACGCCCACCGTAACTATCCATAACACTGCGGTTCCCAACCCAAGCACACGCCAATTCATCAGGCAACCCTTTCCATTCGGTTACGGGAGCTTGCGACTGGCGTTACTCCCGAGCACTCGTACGTAAGCCGTCACGTCACGGATCTCCTCGTCGGAGAGGACAAATTTCCACGCTCCCATGGCAGTGTCTTTCCGTCCGTCGTGAATCGTTTTCATGAGGGACGCATCCAACTTGCTTTGTGCAGCGGGAGAGCTGAGATCGGCGACCGGCGGATTAAACTTCATAGAGGCGTCGCCCTTCCCATCGACTCCGTGGCAACGGATACAGAGATTGGTATAGAGCACCTTGCCTTTGGCCACATTCCCCCCGGCCGCATACGAACCACTGCCCACCGCCGCAGCGAAGAGCATCGACAGGAGAACCGGACCGGTGACTCTGGCGTTCATCATCTTCTCCTTTGTAAGGAGCTGCCGCACACCCGTGGCTTCCCCACATACAATGAGAATGCGATCCTCGTGCCAGTTTGACAGGAAAGGACAATGAAGGGAACCGCGCTAGCCCGGATTATTCATGAATACCGCCGCGAGGCGTTCGAGACGGAAGCCCGCCGAGGCTGCTCGCATGTGAGGCCGACGCAGGCGTACTCGCAGTCCGTCGAGGAGGCCGAACGAGAACAGCCTCGCCGGGCGAGAGGATCGGACGCCGGAGCAGGTATTCATGAATAGTCTGGGCTAGGAGTAGCCGAGTAGCGGAAGAATCCGACGCGCAGCCGGGCAAACCGTGGAGACTATCGCCCCACCGCTCGATCCCGGCTGGCGCAGGATGCCCCAATCCGGAGCGTCAGGAGATGGTGGGCTCTAGGGTGATGCGTGTTTTCATCGAATTCGAGATCAGGCAGTTGGCCTCTGCCTTCTCGATGAGCTCCTTGGCTTTCGCCGCATCGCTACCAGACTGAAGGGTAATCTGCGGACGCAACGTAATCACGGTGACCTGAAACTTTCCTTCTACGAGTTCCAACCGTCCTTCCGCCTCACAGTGGTACGACGTGAACGCCAATCCGGCCCGTTCGGCGACCGCCAGAAATGTCGTCATCAGGCAGATGTTGGCCGCCGCCACATACAAGTCCTCAGGCGACCAGATGCCTTCATGTCCTTTGAACTCCGGAGGTGTCGCGACCCGGATCTCCGGTTTGCCGTCGCAGGTGATGATGCCCTTTTTCTGTTCCGTCCATTTCACTGCCGCGCGATACGTATACACCTTGCTGCGAACTTCCATCGTTCCCTCCAATTGAAAACAATTGTTACAGAATCCGATCCTCTGCACGTGTAATGTCCGACAGGCCGAGAGTCTCCGGGAGCACCCGACGGTAACCCGACGAAAATTTCGGCGTTTTCACGGTGACGACCGGGCAGGTAGCCCGGCGCAAGACCGCATCCGCCACGCTTCCGAACCGTTCCACCGACACTCCGCGACGGCCATGGGCCCCCATGACAATGAGGTCGGCGTGATGCCGCAAGGCACAGGCCAGAATCGTATCGGATGGCAGCCCCACAGAAATTTCGAGATCGGCCGGCAACCCGAATGACGTGATGACCTCCTTGAGTTCCATCAGTTGCCGGTTCCAATAGTCACGTTTGCGCGCTTCCTCTTCGATGAGGCCAAGCCCGCAGTCCAAATCATACCCAACCGGCTCCAACACATGCATCAACGTCAGCGTGGCGCCGATCCCCTTGGCAAGTTGAATGGCATACTCAACTGCATCCAGCGACGGGCTCGAAAAATCCAGCGGCGCCAGGATATGCCGGATCTGCACCTGCCTGCCTGCCGCAGGCTGGCCCGCTTGTTCACGCAGCCCCGGCACCACGAGAACCGGACAGGGGCCTTCCTTCACAACCCGTTCCACCGTGCTGCCGATCAACCCGTACAGCGAAGTATTGAGCCCCTGAGCACCCATCGCGACAAGCTCCACCCCTTGGACCTTGGCAGCCAGACAGATATGCTCGGTCGGGTTCCCCAGCACCAGCCGTACCTTGGCTGAAATGCCGTTGCGCGCCAGATCGTCACGTACCTGCTCCAACTGCCGCGCAGCCGCTGCTCGCGTCTGTGCAACCGCAGCAAGAGCCTCCGTCTCGGCACTCAACCACGGGGGCACCTCGATCACATGCAGGACTTCCAACGTGGCTCCCCAGTGGGAGGCGAGATAGACGGCATAGTCCTGTGCAGACGTTGCACCATCCGAAAAATCGGTCGCGAAGAGGATCCGTGTCATCGGTGGCGTATTCATGGCAGCTCCTGTGAAACGGTTGGATGACTCCTCCTCCACGAACGGCCGACCTTCAGCAGCCGACAGCCATCACGTTGAGCCCGGAGCCGGTGGACGTGATTGCCAGAATGAATAGAGGCTCCGGTGGCGATCGAACATTGCGAGCAACGTCGACATAGGGGGACGGCAGACGCATCCAGATCGCACACCCGTCGGGGAATTCCGGTGCTTCCGGCGCAGTCCTCTGCTTCCCGCATAGCATGAGTGTCGACATGACAGATACGTACCTCAACTCGGAATCACGCGCTTATCCGAAGGACAACGTGCTTGCGCGCACGACCTGAGTCAGCCCCCAGAGTAGAAACAGCCCGTAGACCGTACCGAAGAACCAGGGAAAGCTGATCGCGCGATGCGCCCACCATTGACGATGTTGCCGGAACGCCCAGGACGGTTCGAAGGAACGCGGCTCATTGCTTTCCTCGACGATCGTTTCACGATGTTCACGGAGTCGATACAGACTATTCACCGGCCTTCGTTCCCCCCACTCAGGCATGGTTTCGATGCCCCGGAGCTGCCACTCCCAGAGCGCATTTTGCCCGGAGAAGCGCCCGAGCACGATCGCCATCTGCACACTCATGAGGATCCCGATGATGCTGAACAGCACAATGATGATGGTAAAGGGAAGCGCCAGTGATTCCCGCGACACCAGCAACCCGATCACCGCGACAAAAATCGAATTGGCGGTCAGATAGTCCGACAGCATCGTGTGATAATCCCGCACGCCGGACGTCCACAACGTCAGCAGATGTGCATAATCGGATCGTAACCCCTCTTGATCCAAAGCCCTCACCTCAGGCTCCATTGACGTCTTGTCCGACCAGCCGATACGCATTGCGCAGATACTGCCCCACCATGCGCTGCGTGTTGAAGAACGCTCCGTTCATCGCAATCGCATGTTTCATAATCTCGATAAAACCTTCCCGATCCTTGTAAAAACAGGGCAGGACCTTCTGCTCAAGCTTGTCGTACAGCGCCCGAGCATGGCAGGCCTCCATCTCATCCGCAGGCGAATCACAGGCTTCGATCTTCTCGCCGATCGACCAGCCCGTGACCCCTTCAATATGGCCTTCGACCCACCAGCCGTCCAGCACGCTGAAACTCGGAACCCCGTTCATCGCCGCCTTCATGCCGCTCGTGCCGGAAGCCTCCATCGGCGGAAGCGGCGTATTCAGCCAGACATCCACGCCGGCGCAGAGGAGACGTGCCAGCGTCATGTCATAGTTGGCGAGATAGGCTACCGACAGCTGCCCGCGCATGCCGTGAATGCGATGGATCATGTCCTTACCGGCTTGATCCTGAGGATGCGCCTTCCCTGCAAAGACGAATTGAATCGGGCCTGCCTCTTTCAGCAGACGCCGCAACCGCTCGACATCGTGAAACACCAGCGTCCCTCGCTTATACGCCGTCGCGCGGCGGGCGAAGCCGATGGTGAGGACATCGCGGTCGAATCCCGCGTTGGTCTGGCGGTTTACTTCGTCCACCAAGGCCAACTTGGCCTCCCGATGGGCCATCCAGATTTCCGAACCGGGAATACTGATGGCGTAACGAAGCGATAATTGATCGTAGCGCCAGTCGGGCAAATGACGGTCATAGAGGTGTTGAAACGAGGGCGCGGTCCAGGTCACGGCATGCACCCCGTTGGTAATGGAATGGATCGGATAGCCGGGATACAACGAGTGGGACACCTCGCCATGCCGCATGGCGACACCGTTGACGAAGCGGGATCCCCGCAAAGCCAGCAAGGTCATGTTCAGCGCATCCTGGTGCTGGCAGGCCTGCACGAGATCGCATCGCCGACTCCCCAACACCCGATGCGCGAGTTCCACGGGGAATTGGTCGTGGCCCGCCGGCACCGGGGTATGTGTGGTGAACACGCATTGCTCCCGCACCTGCTCGATCACCTCCGGCGGCACATCTCCATTCCGCGGTGCCGTCCCGATGGCCGCCTCGATCAATGCCAGGACCAGCAGCGCCGCATGCCCTTCATTGAGGTGGTAACGAAAAATGTTCCCGTGCCCCAACGCGCGCAAAAGAGCGAACCCGCCGAACCCCAGGATCATTTCCTGGCATAAGCGATAATGCGAGTCCCCGCCATAGAGCGTATCCGTGATGGTCCGATCCCAGGGACTGTTTTCGGGCAGATCGGTATCGAGCAGATACACCGGAACGGTATGGCCCGACATGCCGGTGACGTGATGCCGCCAGGCACGAACGTGCACGGTCCGGCCCTCGATTTCGACAGAGACTCGCGGCTCCATCGCCTCGGCGAAATCGTTGACTGCCCAGGCCACCGGCTCCTCAGACTGCCATCCCTTCTGATCGAGTCGCTGATAAAAATAGCCCCGCCGGTGGAGCAGCGTGACGCCGATCATCGGCACGCCCAGATCGGCCGCGGAACGAATCGTGTCGCCGGCCAGAACCCCGAGTCCTCCCGCATAGGTCGGCATCAGCGGATTCAGGCCGATCTCCATGGAAAAGTACGCCACGAGGGTGTGGCTGTTCTGCCGGGTCATGAGGCCTCCAGCACCTGCTTGATCAGTCGAAGCTCATCGCGCACCAGCCGCGGCATGAGAAAATGCCGCCGCACATGTTCACGCCCGGCCCGGCCGAACTCTCCACGTTCGCCCGGTCGCTGCAGCAGATGGAGCAGCCGCTCCGCGCAGGCGTCCACACTGTCGACCAGATTCTTCTGAAAGGACTCGGGGAATTGCATGGGAATGCCTCCGGTGTTCCCGGCGACCACCGGCTTCTCCTTCCATAACGCTTCGGACACGACCAACCCGAATCCCTCCCGCAAGGACTTCTGGATCACCACATCGCAGCCACGCTGGAACGCGTTGACCTCCATGCTCCCCACCCCGGCGAGATTCGTGAACACGAACAGGTCCGGGTCCTTCGCGGCTTCTTCTTCGACTCGATCCAGAATCTCCCAGCCCTCCGGATCGTCGCCCGCCATCGCGCCGATGAGCACCAATTGAACGGTTGGAATGGCCTCTTTGACCAGGCGGTAGGCCCGGACGACCCCGAGCGGATCTTTCCAGGGATCGAACCGCGAGACCTGCAACAGCAACGGCCTCGTCGGATCCACCCCGGAGTCCGCGATCGCGCGCCGGCACAAGTCTTCAGGCAATTCCATGTTCTTCGTGGCCAGGGGATCGATGGCCGGAGCGATGAAGGCCACCCGCTTCGCCGCCAATTGGGGTAGAACGAACTGGCTCATGGTGAAGACGACCGCCTCATACTCTTCGAGCAACGGCCGCAAAAACTGACTGACCTCCTGATCCGGCGCCGAGCTGTCGATATGGCACCGCCAAATCCATGTGGCATCGCGGGGCCCGGCAAAATGCCGGATAGCCGCCGGCTGCGGGTCGTGCACGATATACACATCGTAGTCATTGCCGAGCGCCTTGGCGCTGCGTTCATTGACCTTGAGGTACAGGTCCTGCGCCGCTTTCCCTAAGCCGTAGTGCCCGCCTTGCAGTGCGTTATGGAACGCCTTGGTGATGGCAAAAAATTCCGGTTCGCCGTGGATCAAGCGCCAGTCCGCCTGCACACCGAGCGCCTGCAGCATCGGCACATACCGCGCCAGCAGTTCCGCCACACCCCCGCCGGCCGCCGTGGAGTTCACATGACAGACTTTGACGCCCTGCAGTTCTTTCGCGAGCGTCCTCAGCTCCTCATCGGCCTCTTCGCTCATCAGTGTGCGGTACCCATCCAGATTGGCCTGTATCGCTCCGCATCGTCGTCCGATGCCGACTTTCGGCAACTGCGTCTTCAATTCCATTGTCCCTGAATCTCCCTCATGAATCCGTATCCTGACCTCTATCGCTGCTCTGCTACCCGAACGTCACGCGAACCCAATCACCAAGATAGTGCGTGATCGCGACCACACAGAGTCCGATCACGACATGTTCCCCGATCACCTTCCACGGCGGGACCCCTTGCGCGCGCGCCAGCGCATAACTGAGCACCGCCAACAGCGACAACCCCCAGACGAGGCTGGCCGCCACAGCCAGATCCAACGGCATGAACAACACCGGAACCGCAAAGGTCACGGCAATCACGAATTTCGCCGCGAAGGTCGCCAGGGTCGATTCCCAAATCTCATTGGTGTCCCCATGGTTCTTGGATTCTTCCGCAATGTGGATGCCCAACGCATCGGACATGGCGTCGGCGACCGCAATGGTGAGCAGCCCGCCCAGGACCACGGACTTCGAATGGGTGCCCGCATGCAGTCCCACCATCAGCCCCAAGGTGGTAATCACGCCGGAAGTGAGCCCGAAACTGAACCCGATCTTCAACGGTGTGCGCATACCCCATACCTTGTCATCGCGGCAGACCGTCTCAGAGGGAGCGGGACGTCGGAGTCTTGGATCAACAGGCTTCCTTCTCCGCTCCTCGCAGACAAGACGCAATCCAGTCGTTCAGCGCCTCAAGCACCCGGGTCACTGCACGATTGGCCGCCAGCACGCCCCCATAGGCATCCTCACTCGGAGCCGGCTCGAACGATTCAAGACTCCTGGCGCCCATGATGCGTTGCGCTTTCGTTTCCGTCAGTTGAGCGCGCAGCCGTATCCTGGTGCCGCTCGGTCGCTGCAGAAACTCCTGTTGCACCACCAGGCCGGAAATGTCCAGCCGGTAATCTCCCCGGGCCGCCGTCGGCATCGGTACCACCACACGCCAGACGCTCGTGCGCTCCAGCGACTGCAGCAGCAAGGGCGCCAACATCCGTGGCGGGGCATCGACCCACACATTGGTTGCGTAGTAGTTCACTTCATACGGCCGCTGGAGGTAGGCCATACGCGGCTGTTCGAATCCAGCTTCCGCCTGCGGCACTCCCACGACGAGGACGCCATGGGTACCCGCCGGCCCCGTTCGAGGGCTCGCCCCAGACAGAGACTCGTCCATTGCCAGCACGAACGTATGAACCGGATTGTCTCCCGATCGCGGCACGACACAGGCCGTCAGCGCGCAGGACCACAGCAGGACTCCGACCCATTTCATGACGCGCCGGTTCACGCCCACGTGTCCCTCACTCGCCGGGCCCCTTCGTTTGGGCGGATCGGCCAAGGACCAGCACATTCGGTTGCCGTTCGACCTGCTGCGCCACACGATTCAAGGTGGCGGTCAGTTGCCGAAGCTCCGTGACGAGCAGCCCCGCATCGGCCAGCGTCTGCCGCGAAAACTGTTCGATACCGGGCCGACTGGCGTCGATCATCCCTCCGACCGAGCGGCTTGTCCGCGATAAGTCTTCCGTCATCTGCTGCAATCCAGCCGCGCTCCTGCTCATACGCTCCACCAATGCGGGAAGCTGTTTGCCGAGTTGCTCCGTCACACGCGACGACTGCTCCGCCGCCTGCACCGCGTTCTGCACTCCGCGGTCCATCTGGCTGCTGCGTTCCGCCAGCACCTTTGTGACTTCCGACAGATCTTTCAGGATCTGCTTCAAGACCGCACGATTATCTTCATCCAGCGCAGAAGAAGCATTTTGGGCCAGCCCGTTCAGATTGGCCACGAGGGTCGACAGGCCTTGGTCCGACAACAGTTTCGCCAGCGTCCCGTCCAGCCGGCCGAATAACGAGGGCACGCTCGTGATGACCGGATAGGTCTGCCCGGCCGCCGGCGTCAAGGGAGGAGCCTCCCTAGTTCCACCGGTCAAATTGAGCGTCACCAATCCCGTGAGCCCCTGCGTGACCAGCACAGCCTGCGTATCGGTCTTGACGGGTGTCCCGCCGACAATGTCCAACGTCACCCGCACCTCTTCTGAATTCTCAGGGTTGAGGATGACTTGTTTCACCCGCCCGACATCCACCCCGCGATATTTCACGGTCGAATCCACGCTGAGTCCGGCAACGGACTCGCGGGTATAGACGTAATACCGATCATAGATTCCACGATAGTCGGTTTTCCCCAACCAGAAAATCGCACCGAGGATCGTGGCACCCAGCAGCAGGACGAACGCGCCGACCAGGATATAGTTGACCTTCGGTTCCATCCGCCACCTCTCAATCCCGGTGCAGTCCTCTTCCGGAATGATTCAGATGTGCCGCACGCCCACGGGGACCGTGAAAATAGCTCCGGATAACGGGATCGTCCGAACGGGCCAGCGCTTCCATCGTTCCCAACCCAAGCACCTGCCCTTCGCCCAGCACCGCGACCCGATCCGCAATGCGCCACAAGGAATCCAAATCGTGCGTCACCATCACCACGGTCAACCCCAACAACCGTTTCAGATTCAACACCAGATCGTCGAATCCGGCGGCAATGATCGGATCCAATCCGGCCGTCGGTTCATCGAGAAACAGCAGCTCCGGATCCATGACGATCGCACGAGCCAGCGCCGCGCGTCTCCTCATCCCGCCGCTGAGCTCACTCGGGAATTTGATCGCGCTGTCCGGAGGTAATCCGACCAAGGCAATTTTGAGCGCCACGATATCCCGGATCGCTTCAGCGCTCAACGGCGTATGCTCACGAAGCGGCACCGCCACGTTCTCCGCCAGGGTCATGGAACTGAACAGGGCGCCATGCTGGAACATCACGCCGAACCGGCGATGCAGCGGGCTTCCGTTCGAATGTGTCAGTTGACGGCTGTCTGTGCCCAACAGGCGAATCGTCCCCGTCGTCGGAGTCAGCAATCCGATGATTTCTCGCAGCAACGTCGATTTCCCGCAACCGTTGCCGCCCGCAATGGCGAACACCTCGCCACGCACGACCGTGAGACTCACATCTTGATGCACGACCGCCGTGCCGAACCGCGTCGAGACATGACTGACCTCGATCACAGGCCATTCAGCCTGATCGCTCGATGCGCCGATGGGAGGTGGATGGTCCATGAAGCGTCCCTGCTATAAACTCCACCAGTTCAGAAGAATGCTGCAAATCGCATCGAAGATAATGACGAGAAAAATACTTTGCACCACACTGATCGTCGTATGCCGCCCCACATCATCCACCCCGCCGCGAATCTGGAACCCCTGATAACAGCCGACCAGCGCGATGATGACGGCGAAGAAGGGCGCCTTGCCGAGACCGATGAGCATATGCCGTAGCGCCACGGCCTCCTCGAAGCGCGAGAGAAAGGCGCTGAAACTCACGTTGAGCTGATTCGACGCGATCAACATGCCGCCGAAAACACCCAGCACATCGGCATAGGCGGTCAGCAGCGGCAGCGCCACGACCAACGCCAGGACCCGCGGCAACACCAACAGCTCGATCGGCGACAGGCCGAAGGTTTGCAACGCATCCAGCTCCTCGGTCACCTTCATCGTGCCGATCTGCGCCGCATAGGCCGACCCGGACCGCCCGGCGATCAGAATCGCGGCAATCAGCGGGGCGATTTCCCGCAACAGCGAGATGCCCACCAGATCCACGATAAAAATATTCGTCCCGAACTTCCGGAGCTGCTCGGCACCCTGGTACGCAATCACCACGCCGATGAGAAACGTCAGCAGCCCGGTGATCGGCAACGCATTGACCCCGTCCAGCCGGAGGCTATTCAGGCAACTGCGCCAACGCATGCGACGGGGCGCCGCCACCAAACGAACCAGCGCCGTCGCACTCTCCCCGAGAAACTCCAGCCCTCGAATCATCCGGACAAGATGATTGCCGATCGCTGTCTTGAGCCGCTCACTCCCGTTCGACCGCGGGGCGACCTCAGCGACCATCGCGGCCCAATTGGACGACACCAGGCTCATCAGCTGCGCATAGTCCGACCGAAGGCCTTCAATCGAGACCTCGCAGCCCTGGCGTCTGGCTTCCATCAAGGCGCGATACAACACGACCGCACCGCCGGTGTCGAACGCCTCGATCCCGCTCGCCTCGAAGACCAACACACTTCGAGCAGGCCAGACCATTCCTCTGAGCGCACGTTCGACCGGTGCCACATCGGGCATGGTCCAGGCTCCCCAACAACGGAGGGTCCGGCCCTCCAGCCACGTCACACCGGCCGGCTGCTGCTGGTTAGCCATTGGTTGACCGCGCTTCATCTACCGCATCGACTCGTGCCTTAGCAGGATGCGGAAAAAGTCCGCCAGCGGCGTTCTCGACACCCGTGAAGCGTGAATCGTGAAACGTATCTCGCGAGCATGTCGCAACCGATTCTGCAACGAGAGACGAACGACGTTTCACGAACGACGGACGAGGGGATGGCCTTTTTGCGCGTCCTGCGGGTTATTGTCATACCGCCACGGCGCATGAGTTGATCGTAGCCTATTGCGCAACAATCGAGTTTTTCTGCAGTCTTGTTACACCTGATTCTGTTCGCGCAATGTCGCAATGAGTTCTTTCTTACTGACCAGCAGCGCACCCAACCCGAACAGCACCGTCAGCAACGTCACCAGCCCTCCGACCACCGGAATAAGCGACAGCACCGAATACAGGACCAGCCCCGCCACGAAGGGCCAGGCCAGCGACGACGACTCCTCCTGCCGGCGAATCAGGATTTGTCCCACATAGGTGATGGCATACACTCTCGCCAGATAGACCGTCGCCCCATACAAGGCGAGCAGCAAGACGCCGATCGGAAGCGCGAACAATGTGACCACGAAACTCAACGCCACGACGGGCGTGGCGACCAGAGCCACCGTGCCCCAGCCGAGAGCCGCTGTCGGACGTTCACCGATCGTCGCGGTGACCCGCCCGGCAAACACCGGGTAGACCCGTAAGAGCACCAATCCCAGGATCAACGTCGAGACGAATCCGATGAATGCAACCATGAGCCGGATGCCGATGAGCCCCTGGCGCGCCCGTTCAATGCTCCAACCTTCTGGCAACGGCCGCTGTGTAATCGCGCCCCGAACGGTCGCCTCTTCGTCGATTGAGGGGGCCGCTTCACCCCAGTACCTCAGCCTGCCCCCGACCGTGGCCTTCGAGGTGAGACGCACCGACCCTGCCGCCACGATCAAATCTCGCTCAATCTGGTTTGACAGCGTCGCATTCCAGGCACCGACCCTCGCATCCCGACCGACAGTCCCGGCAAGTTGCACATGGCCGCCGCCGGCGATGAGGTTGTCCCGCACCTTGGCCGTTCCGGTCATATGCACATCCGCGCCACCGAGGGTGGCATTCCTCCCGATGGTTCCACTCACCGTCACCTGCGCACCGGCAATTCTGGCATCCTGAGCCACGGTGCCGGACAGAATCACTTTGGCTCCCGCCACGATCACATCGCCGTTGACCACTCCATCGATCAGCACCTCACCACCGGCGGCATAGAGATCGCCGTTGACGATGCCGGAAATTTCCACATGCGGGCCGAAGGCGAAATAGTCCCCCTGTACAATCTGCCCCGCACGTAACACAGCCCGCTCCTTCCACGGCGCGCGAGCCAACGGTTCATCGGCCTGGACAGTGGCAGGCAGCATGCACAGGATCAACAACAGCACCATACGTGTCGTCATGTGAATGGCCTCCTGAATGGTCACAGGTTGAACCCGACCCGGGACCCGCGTTCATCGTGGCAGGACGCCGGCGCCGAATCGATAGACCAGATCTCCGCCGAAATAACTCGCAATCAACAACAACAGCCCGCCACTCAGGCCGATGACCAGCACCAGCGCCGGCTGTTCGCGCACCCAGCCCAAAAAGGAGGCCAGACGCAGCCCGAACAGGCCGAGAAATACCCAGAACACGGAGCCGCCCAACTCCTCATGCATTTCGAGGGCCTGTTTCGGGATCCCGCTACGCTCCACCGCTTCTTCAGCAAAGTGCCCGGTGATCACCGCCACTCCGGCCGCCAGGATGCCGAGCACCAGCAGAGACAAACTGGTCTCCCGGAACTGTTCAGTCCGCCATCGAAACGCCAACGCATCGAACAGGGTGCTCGCCAACAACAATGCGATAGGAAAATGGACGACCATGGGATGAATCGGGTGCATGCCCTCTCCTTCATCGATCAAGGTAACTCGGCGCGGCCTCATCTGGAGTCGCCAGGACAGACAGGACCGTCCAGAAATCGGCGCCTTTCAACCCAGAAGTGCAAGGATGGAGCCCTACTCCTTCCCGACGCAGAGGCCGCTGAAAGCTTACAGCAAGACCGGAGAAGGAGATGCGGGAGCCTAAGAGGGTGAGGAACAATCGGGGAGGACTGCTACAGAGAGAGCCCTTGGCCCTGGGGCAGAATGCAACAGACTCGATGGATCAGAATAGGACACCGGCACGGCCTTCGCATGAAACGGCTCGCCGCTTGCCCGGCTCACGGCACCCGAGCGGACGTCTGCTCCTGAACAGAAAGCAGGAACAGATGTTTGCGACCAGGCTGCCGGAACTCCTGAAGCTTCCCCACGACCAACCCCGTGTGCGCTTGCAGCGCAGCGGCAGGTTGCTCTTCCGTAACGACTCGGATAGCGCCATGTTTGCGCACCGCTTCAAGCACCGCATCCTGACTCGGCAGATCCGGCACCACATTGTCCCGCTTCAGATAATACAGGGCATCTTCATTCTTCGGCCACCCGGGGATATACATGAACAGGGCGGGCTGAGTGCCCAGGGCCATGGTTTTGATTTCCTCGACGGCCTTCCGGGGCGACGCGGCCTGATCGATCGCGGGAAACACGTAGTTCACCACCAGCACCACGTAGGCGACCGCAAGAGCCCCGACCATGCTGAGTGCGAGGCGTACGCGTGATCGAAGCACGGCATAGAGGAGCAAGCCGGCCAGTGAAACGATCGTCACGATGAACATCGGAGACACCACGGCAGTGGACACCAGCCACCGGCGGCGAAGCGGTGCTGCGCCAAAGAACATCCCGGCGGCGAACGTCACGGCCAACACACCAAGCAACACGCGGAGCAGGGGCGCCATCGCAGCAGAGTCCTCGGCCGACGAGAACAGCCGGTGATAGTAGTATCCGATCATCAAGCCGATACCGGGCACGACCGTCGTGAGATAGGGCTCACGTTTGAGGGTGGCCAGGCTGAAGGCGGTGAAGAGGCCCAGCACCCAGACGAGCAGCAGCAGCTCCGTGGGATGAGCACGGAACGGTCGTTGGGCCCAGAGCAAGAGCAGCGCCGACGGAAGCACCGCGCACCAGGGGAAAAAGTCGGCCCACATCATCCCCAGATACCAATACAGGGGATGCCCGTCGGTAGTCGGGCCGGTTTTGCCGATGAATCCGGTATTCCACGTCGACTCGATGGCTTTGCCGATTCGAAAATGGTGCTGATACCCGGGCCCCAGCATCTGCGCGTATGCTCCCATCATCGCGACAGCCAGCGCGAACCCGGCCCAGAAGTATCCATTTTTCAGCATCCGCGTATCGCGCTGAATGGCGGCATACAGGGCCATCACGAGCAACGGCAGAAAAAACCCGTGCATCTCTTTCAACATCGCACCGAGGGCCATGCTGACGAAGGCGAGCAGATACCAGCGTGAGCTTCGCCCCAGCAGTTGCACCTGAATCCAAGCGAACAGGGCGAGGGTGACCAGGAAGGTAAGCGTCGAATCGAACAGCACGCGACGCCCGTACCAGAGGAAGACGTGGCTGGTGGCGACGACCAGCGCCGCCCAGAATCCCGCCGTCGGCGACACCAGCCTCACTCCAAGGACATACGTCAGGACGATGGTGCCCACTGCGGCCAGCGAGCCGGGCAGGCGCAAGGCAATTTCGTGATCGCCCCATATCGATGTCGAGAGATTGAGCAGCCAAAAAAACAGCGGCGGTTTATTGAAATAGGGAACGTCGTGGTAGGTCAGGTCGAAAAATTCACGCCGGCGCCCCATTTCTCCCGCAATGCCGGCATACAGTCCTTCGCTCCCCTCCAATAACGACAGATGGAGATTGGCAAAATAGGCCCAACCGCCGACCAACGCCAGTAACACCATTTCAAGATACTGGCGACTTGCAAGACTCCGCGTCTGCCATTGATGCGATCCTTTCTGGCTCATCACCCTTCCCGTCGACATGTCCCCACGACCTCCCCTGGTCCTGAATGTCTCGTCTCGGTTGACCGTCCTACCCCATGGCTCACGCAGTATAAGTTTTCAGCGATCTCATTAGAAGCCCTTAGCCGACAGAGTCGTTCGTGCCGCGTCGCTCGTCCGCAGAAAATGAGCCTCTGGCAGAGAGCTCATGGCGTATGGCCAGCAATCGAGCGTGGGCGTCTTGGCTGTCAGCTCTACGCCATCTTTACGGTTCACATTTTACGTTTCACGTTTCACGCCTAACGACCTCCACCGATCCACAGGTAGTAGAGCACGGGAATGACGACCAGCGTCAGAACCGTCGAGGCGCCGACGCCGAACAGCAGCGAGACGGCCAGTCCTTGGAAAATCGGGTCGAGAATAATCACGAAGGCTCCGACCATCAAGGCCGCGGCCGTCAACAGAATGGGACGGGTCCTGATCGCGCCCGCGCGAATGACGGCCTCCAACAGCGACACCCCCTCCGCCTCCTGATGTTGGATGAAATCGACCAGCAGAATCGAATTGCGCACGATGATACCGGCGAGGGCGATAAACCCGATCATCGACGTGGCCGTGAAATAGGACCCGGTGAGCCAGTGGCCGGGAAGAATGCCGATGAGCGTGAGCGGAATGGGCGCCATGATCACCACCGGCGTGAGAAACGATTGGAACTGCGCCACGATCAGCACATAGATCAACAGCAGCGCCACCGCAAAGGCGATGCCCATATCTCGAAATGTTTCATAGGTGATGTGCCATTCGCCGTCCCACTTCATCGCAAACCGCTGTTCCGACCAGGGCTGCACGGCATACTGCTGCGTCAACGCATACCCTTCCGGCAACACCAGCTGCTCCAGTTTCTTCCCGATGCCCATCACACCATAGACCGGGCTCTCGCCCTTGTCAGGGCCTACTCCCCCGACATCCGCAATCACGTAGACGACCGGCTTTTGATTCTTGTGGTAGATCGCTTTATCCCGCACAGTCTGTTCCACTCGAATCAGCTCGGACAGCGGCACCATATGGCCGGCGGTCGTGCGCAACGAAATCTCGCCGAGATGCTCCAGGCCGGTCCGTTCGACGATCGGCAGGCGCAGCCGCACCTGCACCGGCCGATTCTCTTTGGGAATGTGCACCAGTCCCACATCGGCGCCTTCCAACGCCAGTCGTAACGTCCGGACGATTTCCTCCGACGGAATCCCGGCCAGCGCCGCCTTCGCGCGATCCACGGTGAACACATACTTCACCTGGTCGGCTTCGAGGTAGTCATCGACATCGACGACGCCGGCCGTCGTCTCGAACAATCCGCGAACCTCTCGCGCAATCGCCCTCTGCCGCTCGTAGTCGGGCCCATAGATCTCCGCCACCAGCACAGATTGCACAGGCGGGCCGGGTGGCACCTCCAGCACTTTCACGTTCGCTCCGAAGGGCTGCCCGATGTCCTGCACCGCGGAACGAATCCGTTGCGCGATGTCATGGCTTTGCGTCTTCCGTCGCTCCTTGGCGACCAGATTGATTTGAATGTCGGCCTCGTACGGCTGGTCGCGCAGATAGTAGTGCCGAACCAGTCCGTTGAAATTGAACGGCGAGGCCGTGCCGACATAGGCCTGGTAATCGCGGGTCTCCGGAATCGTGCGCACGTACTGCGTCAAGGCCTTCGTCACCCGGGCCGTTTCCTCCAGCGTCGTGCCTTCCGGCATATCGATCACCAGCTGCAATTCGCTCTTGTTGTCGAACGGCAGCATCTTCACCACCACCGCCCGGGTATAGAAGAGCGCAACCGACCCGACCAGCAACAGCGCAATAACCGCCAACACAAGATAGGCCATGACCGGATGCGACAAGACCGGGGCCAGGAGCCGCTGGTACAGGCGATAACTGCGACTGCCCTCGAACGATTCGTGATCGACCCCGGCCATGTGCACACCGGGCCGGTAACAGGTCTGGCAGAACCAGGGAATGACGATGAACGCGACCAGCAGGGACACGAACATGGCAATCGACGCATTCACCGGGATGGGCCGCATGTAGGGCCCCATCAAGCCCGAGACAAACGCCATGGGCAGGAGCGCGGCAATCACCGTCAGGGTGGCCAGAATCGTCGGGTTGCCGACCTCGTCGACGGCAAACAGCGAGGCTTCGCGGTGCGGGCGAATCCGCAACGTGAGATGCCGGTAGGTGTTCTCCACCACCACGATGGCATCATCCACAAGAATACCGATGGAAAAGATCAACGCAAACAGCGTCACGCGGTTGATGCTGTAGCCGATGAGCATGGAAATGAACAGGGTCAGGGCGAGCGTGAGTGGAATCGCGATTGAGACCACCAGTGCGGGGCGCAGCCCCAGTGTCAGTCCAAGAAACACCACGACGGCGACCACTGCGATCAGGAGATGCCAGAGCAGCTCGTTGGCTTTTTCATCGGCGGTTTCTCCGTAGTCGCGCGTCACCGTCACGCGCACATCATCGGGAATCAGGGTCCCTTTAAGTTCCTCGACTTTTCGAATGACGCCCTGCGCAATCGTCACGGCGTTGGTTCCGGCCTGCTTGGCAATGGCCACGGTCACAGCCTGATTTTCGTGAGATGTGAAAGGTACAAGGTGAGAAGCGGGAGTATTCGTTTCACCTTTCACGTCTAACGTGTCATGCGCACCGCCGGGTCCCTCGCCATGCCACACATAACTGGTCGCTTCGGTCGGACCATCGGTCACCTCGGCCACCTGGCGAAGGTACACCGGCCGTTGTTCGTTGACGCCGACGACCACCCCTTCCAGATCCTCTTTCGAGCGGATGAACCGGCCGGTCTCCACGAGAAAACTCTCATTCCGGCTTTCGAACCGGCCGGTCGGCAACGCGAGGTTTTCGCCCTGAATGACGCCGGCGACCCGCAACGGCGTCAGGCCATAGGCCTTCAATCGTGAGGGATCGATCTGCACGCGCAACTCGCGGCCGCGACCGCCCACCACAAAACCAGCTGCAGTGCCGGGGACCTTCTTCGCATCTTCCAGGACCTGATCGCCCAGTTGCCGCAGCTGGAAATCCGTATACCGTTCGCTGGACAGGGTCAGGGTGACGATCGGCACATCGTTCACATCCCTCGGTTTGACTTGGAACGGCTGAGCGCCCGGCGGCAGCAGATCCTGGTTCGACATCAATTTATCGTAGAGATCCACCAGACTCTGTTCCATCGGCTCGCCGACATAAAAGCGCACGATGATCAACGCCCCGCCGGGACGGGAGATAGAGTACACGTATTCAACGGTCTTGATTTCGGACAGCTTGCGCTCAATGGGCTTAGTGAGCTGCTCTTCGACTACCTTCGCGGAGGCCCCGGGAAACGACAGCCAGACGTCGGCCATGGGCACCACGATCTGCGGCTCTTCTTCGCGCGGCGTCAGGACAATGGCGAACAGTCCGAGCAGGAGGCTGGCAATGATGATCAACGGGGTGAGTTTGCTGCCGACAAACAGCGCGGCGAGCCGGCCGCTCAAGCCGAGGGGAGCCGGGGAGTGGGGGGGAGCTGATAGCATATGGCTTATAGCGTATGGATGGGATTCGAGGTCATGTGATAGGTCGTCCTGTTTTCACTCTTGCCATACGCCATAGGCTATTTGCTCTTTTCCGGGAGTCACGGCGCCTGAGGCGGCAATGCCACCGCCGTCATGTCTTGCACCAACGCGCCGTCCCGGCCCTTGCTCCCGTCCACGATGACTCGCTCACCGGCATCCACACCGGAGAGGACTTCAACCCCCTGCTCCAGCGTACGGCCGATCTTGACCCATCGAAGACGTGCCACCCGGTCGCTCCCGACCACAAACAAGCTGGCCAGCTCGCCGCGCTCGATGAAGGCCGACTTCGGGAGGAGCAGCGTCGTGTTCATCCCTTTTTCCAGGCGGAGCCGACCGAACATTCCCGACTTGAGCCCGCCCGTCTTGGGAAGGTCCACCTTCATCGTGAAGGTATGGGTTTGCGGATCGCCGGCCGGAAGAATCTGCGACACGTTCCCTTTGAGAGGATCGGCACCGAGCGCATCGATGACGACGGGGACCGATGAGCCGATCGAGACCACCCGCACATCGCTTTCGGCCACGGTCGCTTCCAGCCGGAGTCGTTCGGGATCTTCCATTTTGAGCAGCGGCTGCCCAGGGGAGGCCAGTTCCCCGATCTCAACCTTCTTCTCCGTGATGACGCCATCGAACGGCGCTTTCACGATCGTGTAGCTCAACTGCGCGAGAATAGCCTTGCGAGCGGCTTCGGCCACCCGTAACCCGCGCGTGGCGTTCTCCAGCTCCTGCTTGGATACCGCATCCTTCCGGTAGAGGTCTTCCATACGGGCCTGGTGTGCTTTGGCATTGTCGAGCTCCGCCGTCACCCGGGATAACTCGGCCTGCAAGTCACGATTGTCGAGCACCATCAGGGTCTGTCCCTTGCGTACGACGCTGCCTTCACGGACCAGCAGATTGTCGATGGTGCCCTGGATGCGGCTGGCCAACGTCGCCTGATAGACGGCCGCCACTTGTCCGGTCACTTCAACCGTCACCGGCACCTGGCTGGTCTTCACCTCGATCACCGCCAGCTGGAGGGCGGGCTGAACGGCCGTCACCGACGGGGCCTCTCCGGTCCGGGGCGGCTGCTCGGACTGCCCGCAGCCCGCCGCTACCAGGAGAGCGACCACAAGCCATCTCGCCTGCCTAAACAGTTCGTTATTCCTGGACACCCAACCTCCGCAAAAGAGCCATCATCGGACACCAGCCGCTGAATGACGACTGGATCAGATTCACCGCGACGAACGCGGCGAAATAATTATAGTAGGGGTGCACTGTGGCGCCCAGCACCACCGCACCCAGCACAAACACCCCAGCGATCAAACGAAGCAAGTCATTGAGTTTCATGTGCCGCCCCCCTTTCTTACACCATATGAGTAAGCAGAGGGAAAAAGGATTCGAAACAAGGAGAAGTCCGCCATGAATCAAGGACTTCCCTCGTCTCCGGCACAAACGCCCTTCTTACCCCGGCACCAACTTGAGCGCGCCATCCTGTACGCGAACGATCAGAAGCGATATTGACCGCCGATGGAAAGAATCGAGTCCTGAAAGTCGCGCAGCGCATTCGTCGAGGTACGTTTGCCGTATTGAAAGGACAGCATCACCGTCGCAGCTGCCGACATGTGATACCGCAGTTCCGCGATGCCCTGGTGCGTGGCATCGAACCGGCCCACGTGCGTATCGCCCGCGAGGCCGCTGGTAAATGTTTTTCGCCGATGAATATAGGTGAACCCGAGATCCCACTGCCGATTGAGTCGAACCTCCGTACCGGCCGACACCATATGGAGGTAGTAGGACACGTCGTCCGCAAACTGCGTGTCCTTGTGACCATCGGCCAGCCCCCGTTCATAGAGATAGGTCAGCGTCACTGCCAGCCAATCCATGGCACGGTAGTCGACGCGGGGGCCGAGGGTGAAAAAGTTCGTATTCCGTTCCGCAAATGAGTCGTTGTAACGCCTGAGCCCGTACCGGGTCATCAACGTGCCTGTGACGCTGTCCGTCAATCGGCGTTCGATTTCGGCGCGCCAATGGTGCGAGCTGACCCGCTCCTCCTGAATCGAGCGGGTGCCGGTGCGCCGCTCGAAATTCGGGCCCAGAAAGAGGTTGGGCACATACCGATACCGCACCAACAGCGTGGTCGCCCGGTCGAGCGACAATCGGTCCTGGATGCGGTAGTCGGCATGGTTGAAGATGGGGTTATTGGTGTAGATCGCCCCCTGCGCCTTCACCGAGAGTTCATTCTTCCCCTGCGCCGTAGGCGTGGAGTGCACCACCTCCAGCGCCGGCTCCCAAATCAGATCCTCCGGCTTGTCGGCGGACACCACCGTCGGTTGTGAAGGATCTTCTGTCAGGCGAAGTCGACGCGCGGAAGAAAACTGAAAGGCATCGGAGGTATAGCTCGTCTTCTGCTCAGCGACGGCCGACCACTCGGCCTGCGCCGGCCGATCCGGCCCCCACATCAGACTTGCCAGCACCCCCCACAAGGCGGCACGACACACATTGGGCAGGAGGGAGTGCGGATACCGCATCATCGACTTGTGTGGCCCACAGAAGCATGGAATGGGGAACGCATCCCCGTCAGTTTCGCGCGCCGTCGCGGAACAGGGACCATCCCACGAGAGCCTGTTGCTGAGCGTCCGACAGAACGAGCCTCCCGTCAACCAAGTTCATATTTGCGGACCCCATAACTTCACCAGATTCACCACGATCATGCTGACGGCGATCGAAACCGTGATGAAGGCCGTAATGCGACCCATCGTGGTCGGAGAAAGCCAGGTGCCGACCCGCACCCCCAGAAGCATCCCCGCCAGACTTCCTGCCAAGACCCACGCCGTCAGCGGCCAGTTGATCCGCCCGAATTGGAGATGGCCGACCACCCCGCCGATAGAGATACAGGCGATGATGCTGAGAGACGTTCCGATCGCCAGCCTGGTCGGGAACCCGAGGATGAGGATCAGGGCCGGGACCACCATGAATCCGCCACCGACTCCGAACAAACCGTTCATGGTTCCCACAGCCAGGCCGATGCCACCGACCTTCAGCCAGCAGGTGCGGGGGAAGCGGGTCGCACAACTTTCTTCCCCGTCAGGGCCGGACGGCATCTGACGATAGCGAGTCATCGCCGCTCTGACCAGCAGCAGCAGGAACCCGAACAGCACCAGCAGGATTTCCTCACGAACCAGGCGATGCCCGAACGCGCCCGCCCACGAACCGATCGCGCCGGTCCAACTGAACGCCAGGACGGCTGTGGCCTCGACCTGTCCTTGCCTCCCATATTCCCACGCGCCCAGCAGCGACGAGGTCGCCACAATGATCAACGACATCGCCGCCGCCTGCTGCATGGGAATCCCGGCAAGGTAGACCATGAGGGGGAGGCCCAGAATCGCGCCCCCCGTCCCCGTCGCGCCGAGTTGCAAGCCGATGGGGACGCCCGCCAGCAGGGAACGCAACGCCTGGTCGATCATGCCGGTTCCTTCTCGATCGTCGCCACGCGATGCCCCGTCCCCATATCGTTTAGCCCGGATTATTCATGAATGTCGTCGCGAGGCGTTCGAGACCGAAGCCCGCCGGGGCTTCTCGCAAGCGAGGCCGACGCAGGCGTACTGACAGTCCGTCGAGGAGGCCGAACGAGAACAGCCCCGCCGGGCGAGAGAATCGGACGACGGAGCAGGCATTCATGAATAGTCCGGGTTAGGCCGGTCCTTCCAACTTGGCAATGCCCATGGCCTTCAAAATCACCTTCTCGTAGTACGGCTCGCTTACGCCCTTTTTCATCTTGCGCAAGAAATACTTCTCCAGCGCAATTTTGGCAAGGTGCACCCACTTGCCCTTCTTCGCCCAGGTGACATTCCGCGGCGCCATTTGCGGCAACGCCACAAAGGCCACACCCGTGTCCCCCATGTCGGCGAGACAGATCGCATTCCAGGTCGCGGTCTCGCGCTTCGGGTCATCCTCGATATCGGCCTTGATGTTGTGCACCGCCGCCGACACCATCGACTCGATCATGTACCCGGTCTTGGGCGCACCGGTCGGAATCGGAGTCTGCTCCACCGGCGGAATGGCCACGCAGACACCGACCGAATAGATATTTTTATACTTCGGATTGGCCTGATACGCATCGATATTGACAAACCCTTTGGGGTTGCAGAGCCCCGGCGTCCCTGCCACCGCGTCCACTCCGGCGAACGGCGGAATGATCATCGAATACCGGAACGGGATCTCCTGCCCTCCGTCGAGCAAGAGTTTGCCCGGCTGCACTTCTTTGATCGCCGTATTGCAGATAGGCTTCATCGAATGATCGGCAAACTCATCTTCCATCAAACGGCGGGAGGCGCCCACACCTGCGAGCCCCATATGGCCGATATAGGGTTCCGGCGTCACAAAATAGATCGGCACCTTCTTCCGGAGTTTCTTCTTGCGGAGATCGGCATCCAGAATGAACGCCATTTCGTAGGCCGGTCCAAAACAGGAGGCGCCTTGCGCCGCCCCGACCACGATGGGACCGGGGTCTTTCAGAAAGGCTTGATACGTGCCCCAGGCCTGCTCGGCATGGTCCACATTGCAGACCGATTGCGTGTACCCGCTGGGCCCGAGTCCTGGCACCGCGCCGAAATTGAGCTTCGGCCCGGTGGCGATAATCAGGTAGTCATAGGGGACTTCGCCCTTCGAGGTGATGACACGATTCTGTTCAGGCTCAATCCGCTCCGCCATGGCATGAATGTATTCCACGCCTTTTTTCTCCAGCACCGGGCCCAGGGCAAAACTGATGTCTTTCCTCGTTCGCCATCCGACCGCCACCCAGGGATTGGAGGGGACGAAATGGAACGACTCCACGTTGGAGATCACCGTCACTTTGTGTTTCTTCGCCAGCAATTCCCGGGCTTCATAGGCTGCCGGCAACCCGCCGATGGACGCGCCGATGATGACGACCTTTGCCATGATCCACCTCCCCTCAAAGTAGATTCCTACCGTCCCCGCCTCGCTGCGTGATCCCGTCCCTCCCGCGAGTAACCCGTCCTGCTCCAAACCTGGGACTAAGCACGATCCGTTTCCACCCCTCTTGTTAAGAGCCAGCACAGATCATTTGGATTCAGCCGGAGTAGAGATAAACCGGTGTGCGGGAAATTTTATGCCCCGCGGCAAGACTGAGGTCGGGTAGTGATCCCTCATTGCACTGTGTCTCGAACGAACACTTCGACAGATCTTACGATACCTAGGGGATTTGTCGGGTTGACATAGCCGCTGGCGGGCCGGTACTCCTATTATGGACGTATTATCGAGGAGGGTTCCCCATGCTCCATCGTCTTTTTGCCGGCAAAGGCCTGATCATCGCCCTTGCCGTGGGATTTATAGCGGTCGAGTCCATCGTCGCAGCTAGTTTCCTGAGCCTGCTGCACTTCAAGACTTCCAACAATTGGGCCACGAAAAGTGAGCAGGTGCTGCTTGAGTTGGAACGGATGATGAGCGCCGTGGCGGGGGCTGAAACCAGCCAACGCGGATACATCATTACCGGCTCGGACGAGCACCTTGCACCCTATCGCGAGGCAGTCGTCACGCTTGAAGACCAGATCCGGCGGATCGGAGGGCTGACAAGGGACAATTCGATCCAGCAGGACCGGGTGGCCTACCTTGCCACACAGGTCGAACAGCGATCGGAGGAAATGGACCAGGCCATCGTGACACGCCGCAGCAAGGGGCTCCCCTATGCCAAGTCGGTCGTGGCGGTGAATCAACAGAACCGGACGATGGATACCATCCAGGATATCAGCGCGCAAATCCGGAAGGAGGAAACCAGGGTCCTGGAGCGCCACCGGGCGGACTCCGACGCCTGGGCCTTTACGACTGGCTCGTTCGCCGCCGTGTTCTTCATCTTGAATGCGGTGGTGTTCACTCTCTGCGGCATCGTGATCAAAATGGCCCTCACCAGCCAGGCACAGGCTGAACGCCTCCTCCACGCGTTGCCGCATTCCTCCTCCGCTCAGACAACACAATAGTGGCCTACGTCCTGGCAAGGACCACGGCCAGCAACAACACCAGAAGGGCCACCAGCAACGAAATGCGCGGCACGAGCACCGAATAGCGGAGCAGCATGCGGTCCCGCGCGGTCCTTGCTGGCTCAGGCGTTCTCAAACTTTGCCGCACGCGCGGCCCGACCACGAGATCGTGCAGCAGCGTCAGGGTAAACAAGAGCGTCACCAATCCGATCTTGGCGGCAAAAATCGTGGGCCAGCGGGATGGTTCCATCAACGGAATCGATCGACCCGCAGCGAGCGTGAGCCCGGTTACTACCAGGATCCCCATGGCCCCCCAGACCACCGCTCTGAACCGATAGGCGACCGTTCGAAACAGCACCGCGTACTGCGCGAATGCCCCATCCCGCTTCAGCACCGGCACCAGCACGACGGACAAGAACACCATCCCCCCGATCCATACCATAGCCGCCAGCAAGTGAATCCAGACCAGTGCAAACACAAGACCATCCTTTCGCTCTCATCGATGGACGTACTATGACCGAGGAGAGCGCGAAGCGGCAAGACAGGGGCGGCATAGAGCTAGGAGTCTGTCCGAGTCATCCTTCGTTGCGAGGCGAAGGAGCTGCTGGTAGATGCGAGGCTGCAGGCGCGAAAAAACCGGAGGCGTATTCGCTGGAATACGTTGAGGATTTTTTCGGGCCGAGAACGACGCAGATGCCGGCAGCTCGTTTGCCGCAGCAGAATGGCATTACTCGGACAGACTCCTAGGCGGGACGACGCAGATTCGGACACCAGTCGATTTCACCCAATACGGCCAGCACCTGCGTCTCTGGATGGACCAGAGCCGTGGGAGGATGAATGCCGATCAGGGCGCAGTCGCGGCACAGAAACTGGCAGGGAGCCGCACAGGATTCCGCACTGCAGCCTAATTTTGCCTGCAGTGTGACCGCCTTGCTCGTGCAAAACGCCTGCGGGTCGGCGACGGTCAGACTCTGCCGATAACAGTCCAATCGATTCCACAAGGCCACCAGGCTGGACATGCGTTGACCATTCACCGTTGCCCAGGAGCCTGGAATCCGTACGGACTCACCGATGACCTGCAGGGCAACCTCAATGTGCTCCGGCAGACTCGCGAAGGTGACAACGTGTGAGCGCTCGGCTCCCTGCGCGTCGATGCTGTGGGTGAACGTATGCAGCCACGCCTCTTCGCCCAGCGGGTGCGGCAAGGAACAGTCGTCCGGTAGATGCACCGCGATCGTCACCAAGACCCGACCTCATGAGTCCTGCGTGCAGGACCGTCGCCATGCCGGTCGAGCCTCTCGGCACCGACCGGCATGGCAGCGTCGTATTCCTGTGCCTACAGTCGAATTCGCGATCTTGAACCAGGGCGTCGTTCTTACCGCCTTTATTTCCTCCTAGAACGAAATCCCGACATACGGCCCGACCTGGAAGTAATCGTTGTTGGTGTTGGTCAGACGCGCCGTCAGGTGATACCGGGCATCGACCCCGACCTTAAACGCCTTCCATACCGCGTATTCGAACCCGCCGCCGAACTGCACCCCGAGGTCGAGGTATTGCGTTCGATTCGACGGGGGACTGATCACATGGATGTCCAAACCGATCGGAATGACCCAGGGCCTGAACGCGCTGCCTTCCATAAACTTGATCTTCGGGGCCACGTCGATCGTGACCATCGTAAGCTGCACCTTTTGCGGATCAAGGGCAGTTGTGCCGGTTAGAGTATGAGCCGCTGCGCTTCCTATGGTGTTATTCACTCGGGATGAATTGATGCTGTTAAATTGCAGTCCGATCTCCCCGACCACCCAGGTCTTGTCCATTCCGCCCCAAACGTCCTTCGACATGACCAGATCCAAACCCGCACCGGCATACCATCCGGCATTGCCTCCATTGGCGCCCGTGAGCCCCGCCGTATCCGTAAAAATCTGCCCGCTCCGGTCCTGGTTCAAATTCATGAACCCGCCTTTGAAGAACACCATGTTGCCGGTGCCTTCCTCAGCCAATGCCGGCCGCGCACAAGCAACACCGAACACCGCGGCGATCGCAACTGCCGCACCCCACATTCCAATGTTCCGCACGACTCTCCGAACCCGCATCATGTTCCCCTCCTTGATGTGTCACCGAAGCGCCTGACTGGCGCCCGGGTTGGCTTCCCGTCTTGTCCTCGCCGGCCTGAGGCAGGAGCAGCGCAAGCATGTGGTTTACTACTCTTCTGAACAGCATAGACATTCCTCGTCTTAGCCCTGCTTCGATCATCGAACGCAGCGGCGACGCTCGTGCCGGCCTCACACCGGCGAGTCGCGCTCCTCATTGGTCCCGCGCCCGTTGCCACTCATGCGCGACTTCACACTTGCAGCATGCGCCGACTGATTCGCCGTCGCTGCACGGCGGTCAACCGCATCTCGGCTAAGGCGAACAGCAGCCGCTCCTCACAGGCGATGTGTCCACGATAGCGACGAATCAGCGCGTGAAGCTCCGCGGTCAGCGCCCGCCATCCGCCGAATGTTTTTGACGCCGCCGCGTTTTGACCGTTGACCCGCTTTCTCGCAAGCTGTCTCATCACCGCTGTCGCATCGGCTTTCAGCGCCCGGTGTTCGTCCAAGAAGCTCTGGAACTGCTCTTGCCCATCCTGCTTCCGACCGAGGATTCGCAGGAGATCGCCGACCAGCACCTCTTCCCGTTTGAAATGCACGTCCACGGGGCCGGTAAAGAATTCGAGCAGTTCTCGCAGCGTGTCCCGGTTCGTTCCCTTGACCGTACCGCTCCCGGATGAGCGAGGACTCATCGCCGTTTCGACCATGGCCAGTCGGTCCAGAATCATTCGGTGCTCCCGTTTGAGCAGGGCCAACGGATCGACGGTGAGACTCGTTCGCCTGCTACCTTGAGACACCATCGTTCCGGGATCCCATGGACGGAAGCTCCAACATGCGAGCAATGCGACAGCGTCATGCCGTGCGCACTGTACCGAACAGGTAGGCGGGCACACACTGGCATCGGCCGGTCTGACACATGATTTATCTCAAGGTTTCGGATAGGCCATTGGACCTATGCCTGCGGGGACGAGGCAAGGGGCGAGATGAACGAACCATACGAGAACGACGAGATGGAGGAGAGCCCGAGGCGTTCGGAATGTCGAACCCGGAACCTTGAACTTCGCGTCGCGCCTGTCGCGCTTCACGAACGACGCTTCACGAATAACGTCTGACGGGTTCGTTCAGCGCTGGGCAATTCTGGAGAGGCGGTCTGGATTCAACAAGGTGATGGTTCTTCCATCGATGGTGAGGACCCCCTCATCGCGAAAAACACCGAGCAGGCGGATGGCGGTTTCAACCGTGATCCCAGCCATCTCGGCCACTTCTTCCCGTTTGAGCGTAAGTCCAACCCGGACATGATCGTCATTTTTTTTACCGAATCGATCGCCGAGTTCCAGCAGCAGGCCGGCTAATCGCGCGCGGGCAGTCTTGAACGTGAATTGATCGAGATGATCCATATTGACCCCGACTTCATTACTGAGGAGCTGGATCAGCTTGATCGCCAGTTGAGGATTTCTGTGGATGACCGCGAGGTAGCGTTCCTTGTCGATGACGCAGACTTGAGAGGGTTCCAATGTCTCGCACGTCACTTCATGAAGGGCTCTCTCGCCGAATACGTGCTTCTCGATCAACTCACCAGGGCCCAAGATCCGGACGATCTGCCGCCGGCCTCGCGTCGAAGAGCGAGTCAGCTTGACCTTGCCCGAGCATAACAAATAGAGGCCCAAGCACAAATGACCTTCGTAGAAGACGGTCTGGTGAGGCGCGTAATCGAGCGTGCGTTTGATTTTCTGAAATTCGGCGAGATCGCTTCCTGCAAGATCGCACAGCACGACCTTCGCGCGAAGCCCGCAGGTGTCGCAATTTTCGATGAGGCAGGGCTTCCGTTTCACGACTTGTCGATTCCTGGCGCTAGTCCAACACCGTGCTCTCGAAGACTGCTCGAAACACGGTCAAACCGGACCTTTCACACCGAATTCAGATGAACCCTTCATTCCCGGCCATCCACCTCCGGTCGGCCTTTCCTGTGTGCCAGAATTTCTTCGGACTGCCCGCGCCAAGGAGTGGGGGCTGTCTACGCTTCTTGAGCGGCCCGCCATTGGCCGACGCGACATCAAGGCGCGCAGGCCGGGGCGCCGGGGAGCCGGTCGTCTCGCGATCCAGCCTGGAGACGAACCGGCCCATAGGCTTGGCAAGTAGGAATCCGTTCCCTCCGCCCCCTCTCCCCATACTACTCCTTCGTCAGTGACACCTTCGCTCCCGCGTCCTCCTGGGCATCCTGCGCGCAACGGAATCCCATCCAATTGATCTTGGTCTTGGGATCGGTGCCGTTCCGCATTGCCGCCCGCATCGTAGTGGTGCTATCCATCCATCCACCGCCACGGAACGCTTTCTGCGTGCCGGTCTCCGGCCCTTTCGGGTTCCGGCCCGGCGACTTCTTGTAATAATCCTGGTCGTACCAATCGGAGACCCACTCGGACACGTTCCCGATGGTTTGATAGAGACCATACGGACTCACGGCATTGTCGTACCTGTCGACGGAAATGATCGGTGGATAGAGCAACAGCCGCTCCGGACGATCCCGCACGGGACCGGACAATCCGGTTCTGCCGAAATTGGCCCGGGTCGGACCGGCATATTCACTTCCCCACGGGAATAGTCTGCCATCCACTCCACGCGCGGCCTTCTCCCACTCGGCCTCGGTCGGCAACCGCTTGCCCGCCCATTTGCAGTACGCGTCAGCGTCGTACCAGCTGACGTGCATGATCGGATGATGCGCCATCGTATCCTGGAAGTTTCCTCCGTCGTACCGCCAATCCAGCTGCGGCAGACGATCCGTAGCCAGGACAAACTTGAGATACTCGAGCGCCGTGACTTCGTACTTGCCGATCATGAACGCGTCCAGATACACCGACCGCTGCGGAATTTCGCTCCGGTACGCCAACCGATCCGCCTTCTTATCGCTCCCCATGAGGAACTCGCCGGCTGGAATGAGGACCATGTCTTCCTTGGTCTTCCACTTTGCGACCCGCTCCTGCGCGAGCTTCTTGCCTTCCTCGGTCCACTCGATCACGATGTCCTGTGTATCCAACGCCCGTGCGGCAGGAGCCAGCGCAAACAGCGCGGCTCCGATCAACAGAGCCTGCCTGGCTAGTTTTCCCCTCCGTGAGACATTCCTTCGTTGTTTGTTCATCCTCGGCCTCCTCCTCTCCTAGCTATCAGCATTCAGCGATCAGCTTTCAGCAACAGCTCCTGGCTGACGGCTGATAGCTGACTGCTCGCTGTGATTGATGTTGCGCAACGAAACCCTGTCAAATAACTCCAGTGATCCAGCCCCCCAGCATTACGCCCGGCCGACCGGGCCACCTCGGGATCTTCATTCCATGATCCTCCGCGAAACACTTTGTCCTGCCCGGATTCAGGCCCCTGGGGATTGCGATTCCCCTGGCGCCGGTAATACTCCGGATCGAACCAATCAGAGACCCACTCACTCACATTGCCGGCAAGCTGATGCACCCCGTAAGGACTCACGCCGTTGTCGTAACGATCCACATTCGCGAGCGGCGGATACTTAGCGCCGCGCTTCGAACCGGAATGGGCAATGTTGCTCTTGATCCAGCCGGCCGGCTCATTGCCCCAGGGAAACATCCGTCCGTCTTCACCACGAGCCGCCTTCTCCCATTCGGCCTCGGTGGGCAAACGAGCCCCCCGCCAGCGGCAATAGGCATCGGCTTCCCGCCAGGTCACGCCGATCACCGGATGTTTGGCCATCTTCTCCGGGAACGGCTGTGCCCTCCAGTAATGCGGCCAGGCCGCGCCGGTTGCCAACACATACCGCAGATAGTTCACGTTGCTGACCTCGTAGCGGTCGATGCTGAACGCATCCACATAGACCTGGTGCTGAGGCAGCTCCTGCGGCCCCGCGGCCCGATCGAACTTCGGATCGCTACCCATCAGAAACGGGCCGGCCGGCACCGGCACCATCCCGTCCGGCGCCTCGATCAACGCCAGCCGCTCGACATCATCGAGCGGGGACCAGAGCGGCGGCGGCTTCGGCAATTCATGGTCGGCATGAACAAGGCCGTGAGGCAGCACGCTCATCAAGAGCACCGCTGCCATCACGATGTTGATGCTTACTGTTCTGGTCATGGCCGCTCGGCTTTCAGCTCTCCGCAGTCAGCCCCCGCAATCAGAGACTGACTGCCGATTGCTGACTGCTTCCGTCCCCTTTCAATGACCCTGCTTTTTGACCAGCGGATCGATTTCCTTCTTCGCTTCCTCGGTCACGTTATAGCGGGCATACGCATGGTCCAGGACCTCATTGGCATAGAGCCGCCCGGTCGGCGCCGGGACCCCGATCATGGCCTCAACGGTGCCCTTCGGACCGATGGTGACGGTTTGTTCCGTCGCCGTCCTGATATAGGGATGCCAGACGACCAACTTATAGGTGCCCGGCGGCACATCGGTCATGGTGAACCGGCCCTGTTCGTCCGTCTTGGCAAAGTAGGGATTCATGATAGCCACGCCCCAGCTCTCCATGTAGGCATGGAAACCGCACTGCATGACAAAGATCCGGCGGTTTTTGCTGAGTTTCACCAACTCTTTCATCGGCGGACCGGCCATGTGTTTGTGATACATCCCAGCCTCGGTACGGTCCTTGAAATTGCGCGGATGCTGCGGATTCATCGGCAGCGGCACGTTGAACAGAACACGCGCGCCCAAATTCGACGTTTCATAGGCCTGAATGTCGTGCATCACCGGATCCATGTTGACGACCGTGACCGACTGATCGTCCCGCACGACGGTCGTAAACGGCAGGAACAGGCAATCCTTCGCCTCTATTTGCGGCACTTCTTTCTCAGCGAACGGTTTTCCCTTCTCAATCCCCTCCAGATACACGACGACTTCACGAAACTCGCCTCTCGGTCCGACGTTGAACGGTTGCAGAATGCGCCAGCCTTCCCCGTCGGAAATGCGCCCGCAATAGAACGGGTCCGGCAGTGTGGTGAGGTTGTACCCTTTCGGTTTCGGGACTGTCCCCTCCAACTTCACGATCCCCGTCAGTGTCCCGCCATCCGATACAGTAACTTCTTCATAGGCTGACACAGGACTGCTCGCGAGAGACGATGCGAGAGCAACCGTAGCCAACCCCAAGACCCACCCGAAACAACTCTTCTTCATCGCCTGCTGCTGACGCTTCGTTGTAGTACCCAGTGTCACGTCCGGCCTCCTCTGTGATTGGTCCATGGTGCGATCGACTGATACCATCGATCATACAGGGAAGCCATCACGTTTTTCTTCCCCCGAGACTTAAAATACAGATGGGGGAGCTGCGTGATACAGGCAGCTCCCCCATCCGGTGTTACGCCATGACTGACCCGCTTACTTCATGGCAGTCGGAATCGCCTGCGGCTCGGGCAGCACTTCGGCTTGACGTGCACCCGCTCCACTTGCGCTGAGAGGCTGAATCCGCGCATCGCCGGTCGGCAACACACGCAGATAGCCCCACTGTCCGGACTGCGTGTAGGGCAGCCGTGCATTCGACCACACGAAGTCGCCCACCTGACGATACGGTCCGCCCGCACCGCCACGGATGAAGACATCGAGGGTCTCAGACCCGGCGTATTCCACCACGCTGATCATGTCGGCACCCGCCATGTACGGCTCGATCGGCCACTCGTGGCCCTCGACGCTGAACATGCCGTTCTGCTCGCTGTTCGCCCCGATCACATGGATACGGAGCGCATCACCCGCGTGCGCCTCGATCAGAGGCGTGACGGGATCTTCGGGCTTATCCACCGCGCAAGGCTGGAAGATCTTGCCCAACGAGCACCCTTGTTCCTCGCGGAACTTGTACGGTTCAGCGCGGTAGTTCACCGACGTCAAACCGGCCACGTTCTGCACATAGGGCATGAACGCGGTTCCGATGATGTTGTCCTCGTCTTGGAAGAAGAGGGCCACGTCACGGTAGTTCCGCTTGCCGGCGTTTTCAGAAAGGGTGGTGTCGACGATGACGTCGGCCCGCCACACGTTCTTCTGTGACACATCGGCACCGGTGACGGGATCACGATACTGCGATCCCTTCGGACCGATGACGATCGCGCCGTACAATCCGTTACGCGGATTGACGACGATGTTGCCACCGTCCCACACCAACGACGTCGTTTCCTTGTTGGAAGGATGCGCGTAATAGGTGTAGGTGCGGCTCTCGCCCGGAGCCACGGTCTGATCGCCGGCATTGTTGCCGACATTCAAGCCCTGGCTGTCTTTCGGATCGAAGGCCAGACCCGGCGCAAAGAACGACGCCCGGCTCGCCTTCATCTTGTTCTTCAGATTCACCTTGAGGCAATCGCCCAGATTGGCGCGCAGCGTGAGCGGATTCGGCATCACGTTGCCCGCGACGGTCGCGGCTTCTTCCTCCAGCGCGAAGATCTTGCCTTCCGGCATGGTCATTTCGATCTTCCGCTCGAAATCCACCTCGATCGCATCCGGGGCCTTCGGATTGAGCTTCATCGGGCGATCCAACGCCACGACGTTGAAGCTCTTCACCGGAGCATCCGACGGACACACGGAATTGGGAGTCGCCGGGATCCCGAGAGGATTGGTCCCCCTGGGCAGCGGCTTCAAGTCCGCCACTTCCTTATCGAGCACGCGGATGATGCCCCATCCACCTTCGGCGAAGTGCGACGTTCTGCCGTTGAAGTGGATGTAGTCACCCGGCATACCCTGGAATCCACCCGCCTTGGTGACGAGGTCGTACCGCTCGGCGATCCCGACGTGAATCGAGTTCTTCCGGTTGGCCTCCGGGGCATACCGCTCCGTGAGGAAGGTATGTCCGGCGATCGTCCAGACGTGGGATTCGTTCATCAGCTGATGCAACAGGCGGAACACCATGGTGTCGCCCGTGTACGCCCGCAAGAGCGGCGTGCCCGGATCACCGTGGATCGCGCTGCTGAACAGCTTCGAGGTGTCCGGATTGTTGGACAGGCGTTGTGCAAACGGAGCCGCGCGGAAGTTGAAACCGCTACCGGTCGTGTGCGTCCCGCCGTTGATGTACTTGTTCGGCGCATTCAGGATCTTGTCCGGCATCTGGAAGGACACCGTCTTTCCTGCTTCCAACGCCACTTCGATCGGCTGTCCGGGAGGATTGCCGGCTTCGATGACGTTGACCGTGTGCGGCACCGTGTCGTGGATGGAGACCATCAACTCACGGAAGCTGCCGCTGACACCGGCACCGATCGGCTCGTTGCTGTGAATGTCCGCGATCGGACCGCTATACACCAACTTGCCGTTCTTCGGATCATGATAGGTGGACCCGAACGGCTCCACGATCGTCACGCCGAACCCGCCATGGGGCCAGGTCGTCGCGCCGAACGCGTGGTCATGCCAGAACACGGTTCCCATATCCACGTCCACCCACCACCGGTACCGCACGAACTCCGGCGACACAAGATCGCCCGCCGGGTGGTTGTGCTTCAGTGGCTTGAAGAACGTGATTTGATCGCCCTTGATTTCCTTGATACGAACGACTTCCTGACAGCTCTTATCCCGCGGCAGTGACGCCGCTGGATCGTTGCCCTTCTCCAAGCAATCCATCCCCACCATCAGTTCCGTGTTGGGATGGAACAATGCCGCGCCAGGTGCCATCTGGATCTTCATAGCGGTGGCGCCGGCTTTCGCCTCGCCCGTGAGCTTCGCAACCATCGGAGCCGGCAATCCATGCTTGGTCTTCTTCCCCCACATGGTGAACGGCCGGACCGACATTTCATACTCCATCCCGGAGATCACACCGTCTGAGTTCCCGGTGTCGAACTGGAAGAAGTGGGGATGGATGTTGATCTTGGACGACTGGAAGTTCGTGTAATCGTCGTCGTCCCATTCGCTGGTCAACAACAAGTCCACGCAGTCATACACGTTGGCGCGGATGACGGCGGGCAGTTTCAGATCGTCATTGGCTCTGGTCAAACGCTCTTCTTCGTGAAGGACGTAGATCAGACCGTCCTTGTCCACCATGGCCGGCTCTTTCCCCTGCTTCTTGGCCAAGGTGATCGGCATGCGGACAAAGTGGATGTTGTAATGCTTCCGATTGGCGTTGTCAGGGCACAGGCTCCAACGGCCCTGTTCGCCCGGCATCGCCGGCTCGGAGGTCCGCTCACCGTTGGCATCCTGGTGAATCGGCTCCAACCATGGCGCACCGCTGTGGTTCGCCGAGAACGGCACGCGCTTGCCGAAGTGCGGCTTGAACAACGGCCAGGCCATTTTCCCTGTCGTCGGATCGAACAGGATCGCCGGTCTGGTGCTGTCATCCCACTTCGCGGCCCACGTATACTTCGGATTCGGAGCGGTGCTTTCCCGCTCACCGCGAGCGATGTTGCCGTCCCACTTCCAGTCCCACACCGTCGAATCGTAGGCCATGATCTGGCCCTTTTCATCATTGGTGTGGCCCGGCTGACCCTGGGCCGGAACAAACATCTCGACCCAATCCTTGATGTTCACGATCACAGGATCGGACTTCCAGTTCGTCTTCTGGCTCTTGTCGACGATCTTGAAGGTCTTGCCGAACCAGTCGACCGTGCTGCCGATCAACTTATCCGACGAAACACCCTGCTTCATACGGCCCAGACGATCCGGCAACTCACGCATATCCGGCATCGTGTCGGTATGCGCTGCACCGACCTGCAACGTATTGTAGAACCGGCCGTACCCCCACATGCCCGCCACATAGTGGTGCGCGACGTGGCAGTGATAGAGGAACTCGCCGGCCAGGTGCTGACAGCCACCGCCGCCGCATTCCGGTTCCAGGTCGAGCGCTTCGGACGGACCAACCACTTCCACGTCCACCCGATCGGACTTCGTCCGGACCACCGGATACTTCACCGGACCGTCCTGTCCCTTAAACCAATGCTCTTCCTGATCGGCACGCGGGCTGCGCTGCCAACGGATGGTGCCGCTGTGCGGATGGTGGGAGTGGAACACTTCCGATCCACCATGCACCAAACGCCACTTGACCGGATCACCGAGGTAGCCACGGGCCACCGTGGTGGGCGGGTCACCGAAGGTGTAGGCGCTGTAGGCCAGCGACTCATCTTCGAAGCCGAAATATTCATGCTGCAAGTGCATCTGATCGATGCCGAACGGCTCGCTGCGATAGTTGATCGCGCGGCCACCCGGACGATAGGCATCGGTCAACGGATCGCGCTGCGGCAAGAAGTCACCCTTCTTGTTCAGCGGACGGAACGCTTCGTCGCCGATCTCGTGATAGAAGAGCACGAATTCGCGGAAGTCCGGTCCGGATCCGTTGTCGATCATGACCTCCCATCCACCGTCGATCTCGGGCGCGGCGCCCGTTCCGAGCGGATCGAGGTACTTGGAGCCCTTCGGTTCGACGATGAAGGCACCGAAGAGGCCCAACACCGTCAACTCGCGATCATGACTCCATGAGTGGAACTGCCGCACACCTTCCTGCATCTGCGGATGGATGTACCATTCGAACTCCTGCGCCTTGCCCGGCGAGACTACCGTGTCCGGGTTCGTCGTCGTCGCAGGCTTCCCGGTGGCGCTTACGATCATGCTGGAAGCTGCGATGACCAAGCTACCGTCCTCACCCTCCATCTGATTGCGCAGCGTCATCTTGACGCAATCGCCCTGGTTGGCACGAAGCACCAGCGGCTGAATCGCATCGCCCTGGTTGCCGGTCGTCACCGCGCCAGGATCGAATCCGTCCTTTTCGCGCGCTTCCTTGTTCTTGGTTTCCTCAGCGCGAACCTTGTCGATTTCCCCGGTGTGGACGTACATATAGCCGGGATAGAAGTCGAGCCAGCGGTTCAAGCTGATTTCGATGTTGATCATCGACACGTCGTACTTCTTCACCGGCGCATTGGCGGGACATTTCCCCCCTGACGTCATCACCGGTTCGCCCTTCGACGAATCGGACGCCAGCAGGAAGCTGCTCCCGTCCTGTCCCATATACTGGTGCATCATCGACATTTCGTTGAATGCACCGGAAGTCTGCTGCGCCTTCGCGTCCGTCTGCGCCTGTTGTTCCAACTTCTCCATCAGGCGGTGGTGCTGCATCTCCATCTTTTCTGCATTCCCGGCACGACCCTCCATGGCGTTTTCCACCACGGTCTGACCCTTCAGGGTCTGGGTCCAGCCCGGCATGGCGACAGGCGTCGCATGTCCATCATGCGACTGATCGCCCGGCCCGGCCGCAAATACCCACGGCGCCGCGAGCAAACTGCCCGATAGCAGCGCCGCCTGCAGGCTCAGCATCGCCTTGCGACTGATGCGCCTGCGCTTTGACACATGCACTGAAGACCTCATATGTCGGCCTCCCTCCTTGATAATCCCGCGCCCTTCCGCGGGAGTGGTTAAAAAGCGTGGTCGTGTGACCGGCCTCCGTCAGGCAGGACCCCGGCTCCTCCGGCCTCTCCTTTTTCCCTCCACGAAACGCTCCCAAAAGGAAAAAGGGCTGGTGAAGGATGTCCTCAAAGTTCGAGGGAGCAGGTCATTCGGAGGCCGGTCCTAATCACCCGCACCTTCACCAGCACTGCGGCTACAACGCAATTGATGTGCCCACTAGTGGAATTTCTCACTCACAGGATTTTGCACGCGTTATGAAGGTGTTAGGCAATGATGTAGGAAAAATTAACCGGGCGTGAAATGCCACAGTTTTCCAGACGATTAGACAGCACACCTCGATACCGACATGAACACTTAAAATACAACTACTTAGACTGTCTAAATAGATGGACATCAAATCATGATTTTTGGGGCAATACGGGACAGCCACCTCGCTCCACGGTTGCGAAAGGAAGAGTCATCGGACTGATTCTGAAGAGGATTTGAATGGATGCAGGGAGCGGATGAGGGACCTGAAGCCAGGCTCTCTTGTCCGAACTACTGAATGCCGAGCTCGTGCAGCTTGTTGTAGAGACTGGCCCGACTGATTTTGAGCACACGGGCCGCTTGCACTCGATTCCCGGAGGTCTGCTGCAATGCCTGCAGGATACGAGCCCGCTCGGCCTGTCGCGCCGCGCCCCGGCCGACCGTCCTGAGGTCGGTATCCTGAGGGTGACTCCCCAGTTCGACCAGATCCGCACAGGTCAGCTCCGTATGGGTCGTGGTCACCACGGCTCGCTCGATATAATGCTGCAGCTCACGAACATTCCCGGGCCAGGGCGCAGCGGTCAAGGCACGCATGGCCTCTTCGCTCACCTGACGCAGGTCCTGCCGATGCCGCTGGCAGGAGTCGGCAATAAATTTTTCGACCAAGAGGGGAATGTCCACCCTTCGGTCACGGAGCGGAGGCAAATGAACAGGCAACACGGCCAGCCGATAGTAGAGGTCCTGACGAAACGCCTTCGCCTTGACCAAATCGGTCAGATCCTTGTTGGTGGCAGAAATGACACGGACATCGATCTTGACCGGCTGCGTCCCGCCGACTCGCTTAATCTCGCCTTCTTGCAAGACGCGAAGAAGTTTAGCCTGGAAGGTCGGAGAGGTATCGGCAATCTCATCCAGAAAGATCGTGCCACCGTCGGCCTCTTCGAACAGACCGGGCTTGGCCCCGGCCGCTCCGGTAAAGGCGCCTTTGACATGGCCGAACAGCTCACTCTCCAGCAACGTTTCCGGGAGCGCCCCGCAATCGACCACCACAAACGGCTTGTCGCGACGGTAGCTCGTCTGGTGAATAGTCCGGGCCACGAGTTCCTTTCCCGTGCCGCTTTCACCCTGGATCAACACCGTGGCCGAACTGTCGGCCACCAACCGGATCATTTCAAACAGCTGATTCATGGCCGGACTCGCACCGACCAGATCGCCCAATCTCGATTCGGTCCGTTCCGGACGCGATCGGCCAGGCCTTTGCTGCGACAGCGCCGCTGGAATACTGAGCGGCTCCGACCGCTTGTGAAACAGCACGAGGACCGAGGCCACTTCTCCTGTCGAGGAGACGAGCGGAAACGCCTGGTGCATGCCGCAGGCAGTCCCATCGCCCGACGTGTTGCAGGAGACCGTGAGTACTTCCCCCGTCTTAAAAACCGACTCAGCCGGACAGGTCCCGCAGGGGTCTGTCATTTGAACGAAGGACTGAAAACACTTGGCCGGCTTGGCGACCGCAGACGGCTCGCCGGAGTGCGCCCACGCGGCGTCATTGGCATAGACCACGTTGAGTTCTCGATCTATCACGGCGACGCGGTCCGTCAGCCCGTCAGCCAATTGCTTCAACGCTTCCAAACGAGCGGCCAAAATCGGATCGGCGAAGGGGGAAAGGGGCGTTACCTGTGAGTGAGATCCGGCCATCTCATCACTCCTCATTTCTATGGGAACCACGAGGGGCCTTTCTACACTGTAGAGGCCCTATTTGTACTACGCCCACGACTACGAAGACAACCCTCCCCCCTTGGGGGAGACCTCGCGAAAACACGTATCAACCGCCCATGTTCAGTGCAGCAGTCCATCCTCTGGCCGGCCTCCGGGATGTTGCAGGAGTTGCTTGACCGTCGCTTTGAGCTCCGATAGCCTGACCGGCTTGTCGAAGTAGGCCGTCGCGCCGTTCTTTATCGCCTCGTCCTTGGTCTGGGCATCACCAAAGGCGGTCATGACGATAATCGGACAACCGGGCACACAGCTTCTCAATCGATGGACATAGTCGAAACCGCCGGCCGGCATTTTCAAGTCGGTCACGATCAGATCGGGAGCCGCTCGTATGACCGCAGCCAGCCCCTCTTCCCCGTTGCTGGCCTCGCGCAATTGGTATCCCTCTCCCCACAGCTCATCGCAGAGCAAGCTCCGCATATCCTTATCGTCTTCCACCACCAGTAATACGGCTGGTGTTCGACTGTCCACGTTCGAACCCTCGGAATAGGTCACCATGGGGACAACACAACGCAAACCATGTGCCACTCGCGCCGGCGCGTGAAAGCGAGCAACTCCTTGTATTCACTGGACAACTGGACGCGAAGGTTTTTCCAACCAGTAGGTGCATGAACCGGCCTCTGGCGAGAAAGACCCCACCCTCTGAAAAAGCCCTGTCCCGAAGCGCCACAACGGGACGAGCAGAGCGTATGGCGAATAGCCGATGGCGTATGGCACGAGCGAAGAAAAGAGTCCAACCATTCCCAAGGGCTGTTCAATCCCAGCCATAAGCTAGATGCCATACGCTATCAGCTCTTGTCTATCGGTAGGCAAACGGTGAAGGTCGTCCCCCGCTCAGGTTCACTCTCCACCTCGATCGTTCCGCTGTGTTCCTCAATGATGCCCTTCACCACCGTCAGACCTAACCCGGTTCCCTTCCCGAACTCCTTGGTGGTGAAAAACGGGTCGAACACCTTGGCGATCACGTCCCGGGGCATCCCGTGACCGGTATCCGCCACCGACAACCGGACCATGTCTCGGTCCGGCGCCAGTGCCAGCTTCAAGACCCCTCCCCCGGGCATCGCATGGATCGCATTCATCACCAGGTTGATCAGGACCTGACTCATCTGATCGGCATCGGCATGCACCAACGGGCAGGCGTCGGCGAACGAGGTTTCCACGCGGATGTTGCTGTGAGACAGGCGTTCCTGGAAAATTTCCAGGTTGTCCTCGATGGTCTGGCGCAAGTCCAAGGCGCGGTGCTCGACCGGACGTCGCCGGGCAAACGCCAGCAACTGATTCATCACCCGCGTAATTCGCTCGACCTGACTGACGATAGTTTGAAGCCCCTTCCTGACCGGCTCCTCCTTCGTTCGCTCCATCAGATATTCGGCCCGGCCCAAAATGACGTTCATGGGTGTGCCGATCTCATGCGCCATGCCGGATGCCACGGTTCCCAGTTCGGCCACGCGCTCCGTCCGACGGAGTTGCGCCTGCAGGCGCTTCCGCTCCGTGATGTCGCTGGCGATGCCGTCGATCCGCAACGGACGGCCTTCGGCATCCTTGATGACCCGCCCGCGGTCATGCAGCCAACGCAGGTCGCCGTCGAGCCTGACGATGCGATACTCCACATCGAACTCCCCCATGGTCAAGAGGGCCTGTCTCGCCTGTTCCGCAATCACGCGATCGTCGGGATGAACGACCTCCAGCCATAACGAGGGCCGGGCCAAAAACGCGTCGGTCGGGCGTCCATAGATCTCCAGCACAGACGGACTGACATAAAACAGCGTGGACAGATCCAGCGACGACGACCAGATCACGTCCTCCATCGCCCCCAATAAACTTTGAAGCCGCTCTTCACTCTCCCGCAACTTCTGCTCGGCCGCTTTGCGCATCGAAATATCCCGCAAGACGACCAGTATGCCGAACCCCTCTTCATCCTGGAACCGGGCGGCCCTGACAGCCACATCCACGCTCACCCCGTCCAACCGCACGATCTTTTCCTCGACCTCAGGCACCGTGTTACCGGGCTCCAGGAGATGCCGGATCCGTTCACCGATCAACTCGTGGTAGTCGGGATGCGCCAGGTCGTACAGCGACTTGCCGAGAATCTCCTCTCCCGACCGGGCCCCGAACAACCGAAGGCCCTGTTCGTTGGTAAAGATGATCCGGTTCTCCCGGTTAACCAGGATGGCATCCGGCAAGACCGCCAACAGCCGGCGATACCGGTCTTCGCTTTGGCGCAGCAACGCCTCGGCCTTTTTCCACTCGGTCACATCGCGCGTCACACCCAAAACCGCCGTAATGGTGCCATCGGCTGATCGCAGAGGCACCACATGCATATCCAGCCACCGGTGAGTCCCCAGAAGACCGACCATCTGAAACTCCAATCGCCCCGCTTCCCCTCGCCCTGCCTTACGGACCAGCTCACGGTAGATCGTTCGAAACTCGGCGGTGACCAGATGGCACACATCCCGTCCGATGATGTCGGCACTGCTCATCACCTCGATCATGGCAAGGCCTGCGGCGTTGATGGTCCGGACGGTTCCATCCAGGTTGAGCAGTTTCACACATTCGGGCTCGGTCTCAATAATCGCCCGTAACAGGGCCTCGCGTTCCGCCAGCTCCTGTTCGAGCCGTTTGCGTTCGGTAATATCGCGGAGGATGACGGTGTAATACCGCGTCCCTTCCACCGCGATCTGCGAGATCGCGGCTTCGATCGGAAATTCCTCTCCGTCGGCCCGGACCCCCATCACCATGCCCAGCGCGCCCATTTGGCGCGTCGTGATACCGGAACGGCCGAACGCCCGGATATGCTCATCATGGGCGCTGCGGAAACGCTCGGGAAGCAGTCGATCCAGCGGCCGTCCCAACACTTCCTCGGCGCTCCACTGAAACATCTTTGCAGCCGCCTGATTGAACAGCACGATCTTGTGCCCTTCGTCGATGGTGATAATGGCATCCATGGCCGAGCGAATGATGCCTTCAAAGCGCAGTTTCTCCCCCTGCATTTCTGCTTCAGCACGACGTTGTCCCGCCTCGGCACCCACCACCGCCGCTTCAGCCCGGATACGCGCTTCCGCCGCTAGAGCCTCTGCGGCCTCAGTTTGATGTGGCTCAGCCCGCGCGGTCGTGAGTGCCTGAGACATCCGGCCGGGACCCACGTCCGGCCTATCCGGACTAAGCGGGCGACCGGTCACCAATGCAGCCACGGCCCCCATGATCCCGATGCCCAGCAGACGATTGAGCCATGAGGAAAGCGGCAGAGAGCCGGCGGAGGACGCAAGAGGGCCGATCAGCGCCAGCAACGCCACCAGCCCCATAAAATAGCGGGAAACCTGCCCGAGTGAGGAAGCCGCGATCAGAATGAACGGAATCGCATAGAGCAGCCACAGGTCGATCCCGGCGGGCGCCGACAGATCCAGGACGAAGATCCCGACCGTCAGCAGCAATGGAACGCCGTATTCAAACCGCGGAGATTTCTGATGAAGGGGCTGCACGCCGATGGCTCCCAGCGCGAGGGTGAGACGGTGAAGCTACGCGTCTGAGTGTGGTTTGCCTTCGATTTCAGCGAGTTTCCGGTACAGAGTCTTCCGGTCGATACCCAGGACATGCGCGGCCTGATACTTGTTGCCGCCCGTCTTTTCCAAAATTTTCACGATGTACTCTTTTTCCACTTCGTGCAACGGCAGGGTGCGTTCCGCGGCTTCATCGAGAATCCGGCGATCGCCTCGGGAGCCTTGCACCTGCACCGGCAAGTCGTCCGCGCCGATCATGTCCCCATGGCTCAGCGTGACGGCCCGCTCAATGACGTTCTCCAACTCCCGCACATTCCCCGGCCAGGCGTAGTCGGCCAGCATGGCGAGAGCCGATTCGCTGATCCCCTTGACCTGTTTGCCTCTGCTGCCGGCGCACTTCTTCAAGAACGCATCCACGAGAATCGGAATATCCTCCCGACGTTCGCGCAGCGGGGGGAGCCGCAACTCGATCACATTGAGGCGATAGTAGAAATCTTCGCGGAATCGCTTATTCTTCACTTCTTCGGCAAGGTTCAAGTTCGTGGCGGCGATAATACGCACGTCCACGGGAATAGACTTGGTCGCCCCCACGCGACGGATTTCCCGTTCCTGAATGGCGCGCAGGAGTTTTGCCTGGAGCATGAGCGGAAGTTCGCTGATTTCATCCAGAAACAACGTGCCCTTTTGTGCCTCTTCAAAGAGCCCGCGCTTGTCCATTTTGGCATCTGTAAACGAGCCGCGCATGTGCCCGAAGAGTTCACTTTCCAGCAATTGTTCAGGGATCGCGGCGCAGTTCACCGGGACAAACGGCGCATCCCGCCGGTCGCTGTTGTAATGAATGGCCTTGGCGACCAGTTCTTTCCCCGTCCCGCTCTCTCCCGTGATCAACACGTTGGTCGGACTGTCGGCCACGCGTCGAATCAGATCGAAGACCGCCTGCATCGGCTTGCTCTTACCGAGAATCTGATGAAAGCTGTACTCCTTATGCACCTCTTTCCGCAGCCGGCTGACTTCGCGCCGGAGCGCCGCTTCCCGAATCGCGCGCTCGACCACCCGCACCAGTTCCTCGGTTTTCACCGGTTTGGTCAGATAGTCGCTGGCGCCATGCCGGATTGCCTCGACCGCCGTCTCCACAGATCCGAAGGCCGTCATCAGGATCACGCCGATATCGGGATAGCGGTGCTTCACCTCCGCCAACAACTCGGTACCTAACATACCTTTCATGCGGAGGTCGGTCAGGACCACGGCATAGTCTTCCTCGCTCAGCCGCTGAAGCGCGTCGGCACCGCTGCCGACGCCCGTGCATTGATGCCCGCGGCCCTGCAAGACATCGCACAGCAGGCTGCGCATGTCGGCATCATCGTCGACCACCAAGACCGCGCCCCATTCCTCAGTCATACAGCTCCCTCACGTGCTCCTCTCATCGGACCGGCTCTCCAGCGAGTGCGCGCACAGCCTAATCGGCTTACTCCCGAGCGGTCAAGGGGCGTCCTGCCGCAGGTCATTGCCGCCTGCTGTCGCGAAATGCCCCAGCGTCACTCGCAGACCAATCTTCGAGCCACCACGCCTATGAGGCGAGCACGCCACTTCATCGAGTTGTGGCCCCATTCCTCAACGGCACTTCTCTTGCGTCTTCCCTGGCGAGACGGGAGGTCGTTGATGGCAGCAGATCACTCGGAACAGGACCCGCGGCAAACCACCCGCCCGGCACCGGTCATGCTGGCTCCCGTTCCGGTAGTGCAAGGTCAGGGCCATGATCAGGTTCCTGTCAGAGTCGGCGCGAGCCCCCTTCCTGACAGAAAGCGACGGGTGCCGCTCCTACTCGCGACGGTGGGACTTCTGGCGATCCTGGCTCTTGGATTGTGGCATTGGTGGTCCAATGACCCGGTTGCCGGTCGCTATAAGACCCTCCCCGTCGACCGTGGCCCGATCACCTCGCTGGTCACAGCCACGGGAGCCGTGAACCCCGTCATCTCAGTGCAGGTCGGCAGTCAGGTTTCCGGCAAGATCGCGAAAATCTACGCCGACTTTAACTCCATCGTGCGGGAAGGCCAGGTCCTCGCCTCCATCGACCAGAAACCCTATCAAGCCAAGGTCAGCCAGGCCAAAGCCGCCCTCAAAAGCGCCAAAGCCACATTGGCCAAAGCCCGGAACATGCTCGCGCAGAGGACACTCGAACTCGATCGCATGGCGGCGCTGCGGGAGCAACAATTCGTCGCCCAGTCGGATCTGGATCTGTCGAGAACCAACTATCGCGATGCCGAAGCACAGGTGGATCTGTCTCAGGCACAAGTCGACCAAGCCAAGGCCACCCTCTCTTCTGCGGAATTGGACCTGGGCTACACCACGATTATTTCGCCGGTCAACGGCACCGTCGTCTCCCGTAACGTGGAGGAAGGGCAGACGGTCGTCGCCAGCTTTCAAACCCCGACCCTCTTCGTGATCGCCCAGGACCTCACCCGCATGCAGGTCATCGCCAATGTCAGCGAATCGGATATCGGCGGCGTCAGCGAGGGCACCTCCGCCGACTTTCGTGTGGATGCGTACCCGCGTGAGTTTTTTCACGGGGTCGTGACGCAGGTCCGGAATGCTCCGGTCAGCATCCAAAATGTGGTCACCTACGACGTGATCATCTCCGTCGAAAACCCCGAGCTCAAACTCAAACCCGGCATGACGGCCAACATCACCATCGTGACGGCGCGCAACGAAGATGCGCTCCGTGCCCCCAACGCGGCCTTACGATTTCGTATGCCCGGCGTGCCGGTGGATCGCAAGACGGCGCAGCTGTGGGTGCTGGAGCCAACAGGTCGTGTGCGGGCGGCACCGATCAGCACGGGTATTGCCGACTCGCTGTTCACAGAAATTACGACCGGCGAGGCGCGCGAGGGCGATGCCGCCATCGTGGGGATTGCGTCGGCAGAAGACAGCGCCCAGGAGAAACTCCCGCCTGGCTTTGAGTTCGGGCCGAAGATCAGGTAGAAGCGGAGCTGATAGCTCATGGCCTATGGCGTATAGCACGAGTGAAGAACCTGTATTTTCCGGACCATACGTTATGGGGTAGCTGCCAACAGCTCTTCGCATTGCTTATGCCATAGGCTACCAGCCATACGCGATAAGCTTTCACAAGTTCTATGAGCTTTCTCTGGCTGACCATTCAATCCGCCCTACGTGTGCTGCGGCGTAATCCGCTCCGCGCAGGGTTGACCATGCTCGGCATTGTCATCGGCGTCGGCGCCGTCGTCGGCATGGTGAGTCTCGGACAGGGCGCGACCGCCTCGGTCCAGCGTGAGATCGCCAGCCTCGGCACCAATGTGCTCATTATCATCCCCGGCGCCACCACGACGGGCGGCGTCCGCGGCGGACTCGGCTCGGTCTCGACGCTCACCGTGGACGATGCGCGCGACATCGAAAAACGGATCGGCGATATCAGCCTTGTCACCTATGCTTCCCGATCGGTCCTCCAGGTCATCCACGAACATAAGAATTGGAATACCATCGCGCTCGGCACCACCACCGCCTTTCCCGATCTTCGCAACTGGCCTGTGGCCGACGGCAATTTCTTCACCCAGGCGGATGAGGACGCCGCCGCCAAAGTCGTGGTGCTCGGGAAAACCGTCGCGGACAACCTGTTCGAGCGCGGAGAGGAAGTCCTCGGGGCGCAGATCCGGGTCAAGAATGTGCCGCTGCGTGTGATCGGCATCCTCTCGTCCAAGGGCCAATCCCTCTCCGGACAGGACCAGGACGACATCGTCGTCCTGCCGTTCACCACCGCAGAGCGAAAAGTCCTGGGCACGAAATTCCTGGGCACCGTCGGGATCATCATGGTCGCCACCCAGCACCGCTACAGCATCCCGGCTGCCGTGGAGGAGATCAAAGAACTCCTGCGCGCACGACACCGGATTCACCCGGCCGAGGAGAACGATTTTACGATCCGCACCATGGAGGATGTGGCCAAAACGGTCGCCGGAGCCAGCCGCACGATGATGGTGATGCTGCTCAGCATCGCCTCCATCTCGCTGGTAGTCGGCGGAATCGGGATCATGAACATCCTCTTGGTCTCGGTCACGGAACGGACGAGAGAAATCGGCATCCGTATGGCGGTCGGAGCCAAACGCGCCCACATTCTGCTGCAATTTCTGGTCGAGGCAATCATCCTTACGGCAATCGGCGGAGTGGCCGGGGTGATATTCGGCATCGCCGGGGCGCGACTCCTCACCCGCCTCATCGGCTGGCCCACGATCATCTCGTCGCAAGCAGTGGCCGTGGCTTTCCTCTTCTCGCTGGCCGTGGGCATCTTCTTCGGCCTCTACCCGGCCAACAAAGCTTCGCGGATGAATCCCATCGAAGCGTTGCATTATGAGTAGCAGCGCCAATCAGAGGCGGAAGCGGTATCCCGACCTTGACACCTCTTGTGAATTTTCCGAGTATGCACCTCGTGGGTACGAGGGAGAAAAATGAGCGGAAGTTTCCAACGTGGCAGGATCTGCCAGACGGCGAAAGACGGTATTGGATCGATGTTCCAAGCCGGTCAGGCTGGCGTGTCCGATATGTCAAAGAAGTCGGATCCGATGAAGTCACGCTCCGTTTCTACCAGGAGGTCTACGATGCAAAAGGGGATTTGATTGAGGTCCATCACAAGTATCCGGTAGACTTGGGCCATCGAAAGGTATAGCTGCTATGGAGATCATCTCCCGCGAAGCCGTAGCCAAAAAGCTTGCCGCCTATTTGCATCACGATCTGTCGCTGACCGACCTGGTGGCGTGGGCGGAATCGGCACTGATGGCAAGTGACTTCGATCCCGCCCATTTCGCCGCTATTCGCGATGTCATCGCACGGCTTGGTGTCGCCGACGTCCGGACCTTCGGGCTCGCATGGGAAGATTGCGAACAACTCCTTGCTAGGCTCGGCTATTCCGCACAGATCAGTATTGTGGCGCGATAACTGTGGGTTTCCTCAGTGCTATCCCCGTAACCTTTCTCTGCTGGCGTCTTGAACCGGAAATGTGCGCGAGCTGGATTCATTAGCCAAGAAGAGCGTTGGAATATGTCAAAGTTTGTATCGGTTTTTGTGATTCTGTTTATCGCTGGTTGCGGAAGCCCGTCTCAATGGAATGACATGGACAAAGTATCAGTCACATCGTTTATTAGATCAATAGCATTGGTGACCAAAGCCCATTCTGTTAGCAACGCGAGGGGGCCAGGTGTTGTTTCAAAAAGCCAGATGCAGGAAATGATGCGCCTATATGAGGAAGCTTATCAGTTAAGTCGGAAAACCACTGACGAGTCATTGGCAAAAGCAAACCCCGAGCTGCCAAAGCATTACTCATTGTATTTCCGAGAAGGCCTACGGCTCAGATTAGAAGCATGGAACACAGGAAAAAATTATTCCGAGATTCAAGGTTCCTCTTTGCTCGATTCATGGGCTGATTGGTATGGAAAGGCCGAAATACACATCCCCAAGAAAATGGTCATCGCCTCACCTTAGGCCTAGCGAGTCGTTCCAGCCGATACGGTAACCATGCGGCCGAGCATTCGACCCGCGAGGCCGAATTTACTCGTTGGGCGCGGCTCAATCAGGCTATATGCAAGGAGAGCTTGGAGCGCTCTTTCTGTGCTTCTGCTTGTGTCGTGTGCATCGGTTAAGCCGCAGGAGTTCAGAGGCCCGAGCGGAAAAACAGCTTATTCGATGAGGTGCAGGCCATGGGGCGAACTTTGGATGATGGCTACAAGAAAGTCGGCGAGCTTTGCCCTAGTGGCTGATCGTACGTCTGGTATTGTCGCAGCTCCCATGAGCGACAGAGGTACAATCGCCGCACCACGACCTTGCAGTTGAGTGCAAGTGAACAACCGGTCATTTACAACAGATACTTACCAGGGGAACCAAATCTTTCGTTGACATAGCGGTGAGGGACTGACAGCGCAAGACGCAGGTCTACCCCCCATCTACTCCATCGAGCACCCATGGCCTGTCACCCAAAACGACTTACAGGATGTCCAAAATGGTCGCCCGACTAGGCCGCAGCGAGCGAAAGGCCGAGACGTACATGTGAGCCGTACGGTGAGGTCTTGAACGGGGCGAGAACGACGGCGGAGGCCATTTTCAACATCCTGGGACCTGTTGTTCCGCGTGGTAGGAACTACGGACCAGCGGGCCCGATTCGACGTGGCGGAAGCCGAGGGCTAAGCCTTCCTCTTTCAGGACGGCGAATTCGTCGGGGTGGTAGAAACGCGCCACGGAAAGATGCTCTTTTGTTGGCTGGAGGTATTGGCCGATGGTCATGATGTCGCAGTCGACTGAGCGCAGGTCTCGCATGACCTCCCTGGCTTCATCCGTCGTTTCGCCCATGCCGACGATCAATCCCGACTTGGTCGTCATGCCCATCTGCTTGGCCCGGCCCAGCAACTCAATCGACCGCTGATATTTCCCCTGCGGCCGGATCGAGGGGAACAAGCGCCGCACCGTTTCGATGTTGTGATTCAGAATGTTGGGCTTCTCGGCGGCGACCAGGGCAAGCGCCGTCTCATTGCCTTCAAAATCGGGAATGAGCACCTCGATCGTGCAGCTGGGGATCAAGCGCCGGATATGGCCAATCGTCTCGGCAAACACCGACGCGCCGCCGTCATCCAATTCATCCCGGTTCACTGACGTAATCACGGCATGTCTCAAGTTGAGGGCCTGGACTGCTTCCGCCACGCGTAACGGCTCTTCCCGATCCACTTCATGCGGCCGGCCGGTGGCGACCGAGCAGTAATGACAGCGCCTCGTGCAGATGTCGCCGAGAATCAGAAAGGTCGCGGTGCGGGCGTTCCAACATTCCCACATGTTCGGACAGCGCGCCTCTTCACAAATCGTGTGGAGGTTGAGCCGGTCCATGGTCTTGCGAATGTCGTGATAATCCGGACCGGTCTGAAGCTTCACCTTGAACCAGGGCGGCAGGCGGCGAGGTTGAGCAGCTGAGTGCTGATCACTCAAAGCAGTCGCAGATTCCACGCCAGGCTTTCGCACATCATCAATACGAATGAAGCTCATGGTTTTACCACCGGAGCCACCAGCTCCTGCGGATGTTCCAGCACCCGTTTGAACTCTTTCAGAAACTGCGCGCCCATCAAGCCATCGAGCGCCCGATGATCGCACGACAACGTGACCTTCATCCGTCGTCCGGCGGTCACTGTTCCTTTCGTCACAACCGGTACATCCCGAACAGCACCCACGGCGATCGCAGCGGCCTGGGGCGGCATGAGCAGCGCGATAAAGTTATCCACGTCGAACATCCCCAGATTGGAGATGGCAAACGTCGCCCCCGTATATTCCTGCGGCTGCAAGCGCTTCTGCCTGGCCCGTTCGATCAACGACTTGGTCTCCGCCGAAATCTCGGCCAGCGTTTTCGCGCCGCAGTCTCGAATCACCGGCGTAATCAAACCATCCTCCATGCCGACGGCCACCCCGATATCAATCTGCTCGAACCGTCTGATCGCGTCGCCGGCAAAGGAGACGTTGATCTCCGGGTGCCGACGCAACGCCAGCGCCGATGCTTTGATAAGCAGATCGGTGATGGACGGATGCGTCTGACGGCTCTGTTTGAATTGATCGCGGACCCGCTCCGCCTGCTCCATGTCGATTTCGACTGTCAGATAAAAATGGGGGACCGGCGCCTTGCTCTGTACCGTCGCTCTGGCGATGGCTTTTCGCATCTGGCTCAACGGCTGATCCGTTCCGGCCGGCAGTGCCTGCGCGGGCCGAGCGGTCGCCTGAACCACATCGTCTTCGACAATTCGCCCGCCCGGACCGCTGCCGGTCAGGGCGGAAAGATCGATGCCCCGTTCAGCGGCCAGGGCTTTCGCTCGCGGAGAGGCGAATGGACGCGCACCCTCAGGACGCGCCGCTGCAGTTGGGGCAGGGGCCACTCCCGGCGCGGCGCCGGTTTTGGCGCCATTGCCGATCGACGGCGCGGCCGTCACACCGTCTGACAAGGCCGACGCAATGTCTTCATCAGCCTCGGCGATCACCGCGATCAACGTGCCGGACTGCACGGTCTCACCATCTCGCACCAGAATCTTGCGCAAAATCCCGGGGGCAAAGGCTTCAAGATCCATGACGGCCTTGTCGGTTTCGATCTCCGCGATCACTTCGCCCGCGTGCACCTGATCACCTTCGCGCTTCTTCCAGGCCAGCAGCACGCCCTCTTCCATCGTATCCGTCAATTTGGGCATGACCACACGACTAGCCATGGATTCCCCTCCAGGATGCAGACCACCTTCGAAGTCCGGCGCGGACCAGACGGCGACCGCTCCTCATGCGGCACCACAGACTGACTTGACGGCAGCGATCACACGCGGCACATCCGGAATGGCGGCGTCTTCCAGCGGACGGCTGTACGGCATCGGCACCTCCTCGCCGGTCACGCGAACGATGGGGCCGTCCAGGTAATCGAACGCCGCCGTGTAGATGCTGTCGGCAATCTGCGCGCCCAGTCCGCAAAAGCGCCACCCTTCTTCGACGATCACCAGGCGCCCGGTCTTTTGGACCGAGGTGACGATCGTGTCGAGGTCCAAGGGCTTGAGGGTGCGCGGGTCGATTACCTCGACATCGAGCCCCTCACGACTCAGCTGATCCGCTGCCTCCATCGCCACCAGCAACATCTTGGAATAGGCCACGACGGTCACATCCGCCCCCGCGCGCTTCACCTCGGCCTGACCGAGCGGAATCGTGTACTCCCCTTCCGTCACTTCCCCCTTCGTGCCGTAGAGCAGTTGCGCCTCGATAAAGATCACGGGATTCTGGTCGCGGATCGCGCTCTTCAGCAACCCCTTCGCATCCCTTGGCGTCGACGGCGCGACCACCTTCAAGCCAGGCACATGACAGAACCAGGCTTCCAGGCTTTGGGAATGTTGCGCCCCCAGTTGATGCGCGGCGCTGCCGGGGCCACGAATCACGATGGGAACAGATAGCTGGCCGCCCGACATGTAGCGGATTTTGGCGGCGTTGTTCACGATCTGATCCAGCGCCACGATGCCGAAATTCATGGTCATCAGCTCCACGATCGGCTGCAATCCCGCCATAGCCGCCCCGATGGCCAAGCCGGTGAAACCCGCTTCGGTAATCGGCGTATCGACCACCCGCTGCGGTCCGAATTCTTCAACGAACCCCTTGGTCACCTTAAACGCGCCCTGGTAATAGCCCACTTCTTCGCCGATCAGAAAGATGCGCGGGTCGCGGCGCATTTCTTCCCGCATCGCCTGGTTGAGAGCTTCCCGGTAGGACAACAACATCGTGATGCTAGTCCTCCACCATCACGTCGGCATGCAAAGCCGATGGATCCGGGAATGGACTCTCGTCGGCAAATTTCACCGCCGCTGCCACGATGTCCCCGACCTCCTGCTCAAGCGGTTTGAAGTCGGCTTCCACACAAAGCGCCTGATCCAGGATCTGCTGCTTCAGCAGCACCAGCGGATCTCGCTTGCGATGTTCCTCGACTTCATCCTTACTCCGGTAATGGCCATGCGAGGGATCGGCCATCGAATGGCCCATGAACCGATAAGTCATCGCCTCAATGAAAAACGGCCCATGCCCGGCACGCACCTGATCCACCACCGTCCGCATCAGCGCCCGCACCGCGAGCACATCCATGCCGTCCACACGCTCGGCCATAATGCCGTAGGAACGCGCCGCCTCCGCCACGTTCTCGTACAACGCCACCGCCCGATGCACCGGCGTGCCCATCCCGTATCGATTATTTTCACAGATGAAGATCACCGGGAGTTTCCACAAGGCCGCCAGATTGAAGGCTTCATGCGCCTGGCCGCTCGGCACGGCGCCTTCGCCGAAGAAACAGACGGTCACCAGCTCCTGCTTCTGATACTTGGTCGCGAAAGCCAACCCTGTGGCCAACGGAATGTGTCCGCCGACGATGGCGTATCCGCCCATGAACCGGTGCGCGAGGTCTACCAGATGCATGGAGCCGCCCTTGCCCTGACACAACCCCGTCGCTTTACCGAACAGTTCGGCCATCACCTTGCCGGGATCAGAACCTCGAGCCAGACAATGCCCATGGTCGCGATAGGCGCTGATCGCATAATCGTCCGGCCGCAACGCCGCGATCGCTCCGACGGCAATCGCTTCTTCGCCGATATAGAGATGCAGGAACCCGGCTATTTTGGCGAGGGCGTACATTTCCGCCGACTTTTCTTCAAACCGGCGGATCAACAACATCTGGCGATAGAGCGAGAGGAGATCTTTTCTATCCATGCCGGCCATTATGCATGCCACGACAAGACGACTCAACCGTGATGTTCGGGAAGCAGATCGCACAGGAAACGAGATCAAGATCAAGAAGGTGGGACCTGATTTGCCAGTCTATCGTGCGCTCCTTCTTAGTTCTCCGCATGCTGGAGGGCCTCGAATGCCGTGGCGACTCTCAGCTGATCCTCCCGTGAGAGTTGATCCAGATCAACCTTCTTGCCATGTTTGGTCACCAATGAAGTGGAAGAAGTTTCGCCAAGTCCCACTGCCATCATGACGTGGTCCACTTCTTCTCCGTCAATGAGGGGGAACAAACGGGCAATGGTCGGAGGGATGTTGAAATTGGCATACACAATCAAAACCGAGACTTGGCTGGGAGTGAGCGTCACATTCGCGGTCGCAGTGGAAGAGGCAAAACTCCCACTTGAGGCGCCGCTCGTGACCGTCACCATGGGGCTGGAGGTTGTTGGTAAATGAACCTGCACTGTGAACAGTGTCGGCACTGGGATATTGCTGGCGGTCAGGACGACCGGGACCAAACTGCCAGTTCCGACCGGGAGTGTCACATCCGGTGTTGTGGCGGCCCCGATCGGAACCGGCGGCATAGCCACGCCGGCGATCGAGGCAATCCGCAAGCTCGGCGCGCTGATCAGCGGGGGCACACTGGCCGCTGTCACCCCGGTCGGGGCGCCAGGCGAGAGACCGGGCGTACTCGTTCCGGTGAAAGACAATGTGTTGGCCTCGACCCGGATACGGCCACTGTTCGACAAATTGTAAAAACACGACGGCTGGATGCCAGGAGTGGCCTGCAGGGCCCCCGCACCGAGAATCTGTGGCGCGACCAGGCGAATCGCGCCGCCGCTCCCACTTCCGGCAACCGTATTAAAAGAGCAATTAGCACCGAGCATTCCTCCTTTGCCGCCGTTTGCCGTCACCGCTCCGTTGATGGTGATTTGGGTTGACGACGCAATCACAATCGCGCCGCCCCCGCCGCCACCGGACCCACCGGCTATCGTCTGTCCCGACGTAGAATTTGCACGAGTTCCTCCTCCTCCGGACCCGCCGAAGAGTGGGACGAGCGACACAAAGGACAGATCGGCGCCATAGGTGCCATGTCCCTGTGGAGCATTGTTGCACGTGCTGGACGCACATCCCGGCCCCCCGCCTGGCCCTTGCCCAGTCGTTCCCGAGTCATTGGTCCCTCGCTGCCCTCCATTGCCCCCTGAAAATCCGCCAGGGCCACCGAGGGCCCCGACGTTCAATGTGGGACCAGTGCTCGACTGAGGCACCCCATCGAACCCATTCACACTCACGGTTCCGGCAATCGTGACATCGCCTGAGGCCAACAGGGCCGCCGACGTGTTGCTCACATTCGGGGTAAAGGTGAGGGTGACACCGGCGGGAATGTTCACGGTCGTGTAATTCAAGACCCCGTCCGGCGGCAGGGCGATGGCCGTATTGGAGGTCGGGTTCAGAGCGCCCAACACTCCCGTACTGCCGCTGTTGAACGGCACTTGTGCCAGGGCCGATGGACTTCCGACCAATCCCCAGACAAGGCAAGATAGAGCAAGGATGATACCGCGTAGATAGCCAGTCATAATCAACTCCTTGTGGCCAGTCATCTCAACGCATGCCCAACAACCCTGACGGGCTTCTCTCATGGCAACAGCACGCTACCCTTCGCCACACCGAATGACGGACCGGTATGGGGCCCGTCGAGGAGGACGCTCCCCATGGTCACGCTCGATGACGAACCGGTTGACGGCCCATGGCGAAACACGCTGCCTTTCGCAACCGCCGACGAGGACTGCGCAGGTGTCACAGTCACTGTTACGGGTCCACTGGTCGCCGTGCCGCCGAGCGTGTCAATTGAGAAGGTATAGGCTTGCAGTGGCGCAGAAGCCGGGACCGTCACCGTCATCGTGATCTCCTGCGGATTATTCCCCTGCACCACCGTGGCCGTGAGATTGGACGGAGCAAACGTGATGGCAGGGGTATTCCCCAAATTAAATCCCCCGACCACGAGCTGAACGGTACTCCCTTGCGGGACCCTATTGGGCGTGACGCTCGCAATGACGGGTGGAATCAGCACGGTGAACGCCAGGGAACTGGTGGCGGTCCCATTCGTATTGGTCACCGTGACAGGACCCGTAGATGCGCCAACCGGCACGTTCACGACCAGACTCGTCCCCGTTGCCGAAAGGACGGTGCCTGCGACACCGTTGAACGACACCTGATTGCTCGAAGGCGGAGCAGTAAAGCCGAAGCCTTGAATGGTCACAGCTATGTTCACACGTGCGCTGCCGGGTGCGACGGCAAACATCCCCACTCCGCCGCCGCTCGTCGTGAATCGTTGAATGCCGAGGAGGTTGCCGACCTCATCGTAGGTGTAGACTGCAACCTGTCCTTGTCCATCGATCACTCCTGCCAGCCGACCCAGCTCATCGTAGAAATATTGGGCGGTGTCGGCAGGTAAAGCCGTCGGCATCAAAAGACTCGCGCAGAGCAGAGTCATCAGGCCAAATCTCGCTACACTATATGAAGGGAACCTGTTCATTCGACAGACCTCAACACGCCCACCTTGGTCTTGATGATCTTCTGTTCCGTCGTCATGGTCCTCACTCCTTCCGTGAAGGCGAGGACTCTACCGGACTGTCAGATTAAGTTCTAGCTTTTACAGATTAAACACGAACAGAAACCATCCAGATGTCATTGCCGCTGCTAGCGTTGCTAAAATCACGATCAGCATTAGTTTGAAAAATCTCAGCTTCAACTCCTCAAGTTGTGTCCGGTCCGCTTGAGGGTCAAGTTCTCCAAGAGCTTCCTTCTTGGTTTCCGCATAGCGCAAGTAAATAACAACCAAGACCAGAGGGCCGGTCATGGTGACGTAGATAAATTTTTCGAGCGGGGATGCGCTATTCGCGCGAAGCACCAAGAGAATCGGCCCGAAAAATATGCTCAAGAGTGCAAGAAAGCCAATATAATTTGTTTTGGTTTCCATACAGACATCCCGACCTGCTCCCTTTTTGCAATTCTACTTATGGTCGTCCGATGTTTCCTCCAAGGGCAGAACCAATCGCCGGTAGACCCACTTGAGGGGCGAGACCCAAACCTGCTCCTATTGCGTTAGTGACCGCAATTGACAGTGTTTGGCCTGTTGCTGTTATAGCGCCAGCTAGTTGTGCCTGAATTGCAGTTTTAGCTGCTGCTCCCAATCCACCTCCCACGGCGGCGCCGACGACCGAGCCTATATTGATTGGCTTGCGCCCAGATAATGTTTGCCCGATGAGGTTACTGAGCCCTGAAGTAATCACCCCGAAAGCGGCAGGAGGCAAAGGATATCCGACACTGGCAGCAGCACCGGCTAAGATACCGTTAGCGATACCAAAAGTGGTGAGGGTAGCAAACTTCGCGGAGAAAACAGGAACCCCTTGAGCAATTGCACCTGTTGCAGCACCGACTCCACCAAATATTGCGCCAGCGATAAGAAAAGGAGGAACCTGCGCAATCTGACCCGATGGATCACGATAAGAAACAGGATCATTGAGCACGTAGGAGTATTGATTGAGAGTTTGAGAATTTGTTGGAATGGCTAACGCTGGGTCCTCCTGAATAAATCTGTGATGAAGCGAACTGAGGTATCGTGCCCGATAATAATACAAACCTGAGCCTGTTGCACAAACCCATTGACACCTAGGTAATACTATGCATAATAAGCGC